>Ga0256837_1002574_pt1 | contig 11140 bp, 17 predicted proteins | sample 4562384metaG_FD_185976 | JGI IMG/M metagenome (GOLD analysis project Ga0256837, IMG submission 185976) | Hydrothermal vent microbial communities from Guaymas Basin, Mexico - 4561-384 | ecosystem: Environmental > Aquatic > Marine > Hydrothermal vents | place: Mexico: Guaymas Basin | collected... | reverse complement strand
ACTCTGGACTTTTTTATGCTTGTTTTGCTATAATATTGTTATCTAAATAGGAAAAGGCAAAATAATGAAAAATCTAATCGAGACTGAAATCAAATTACTTGAATCTCTCTGCGGAGAGAGTGTCCCAAATACTTCACTATATAACCATAAGCATAATACAGATGCACAGCTAGTTATAATTGGTGGCTATTGTCATCAACTTGGTATGAGCATATCTGATATGGTTACTATTGGCACACAGCATGGTATAGATGAGCAAAGTGAACATCTTCTTAAAAACCTTACAATGTTTTATCAATTATCTTTTGAGGATATTGTTAGAAAAATGTGTGAAGCTACAATTATGACAGAGGAGCAAATTGACAGTATGATTGATGAAATCGGTTTGTTTCATCATAGGTATGATACTTTTTATGTTCTTAGTGTTGATGGCATCCCTATTAACTTAGGCGACAATGCTCTTAGTTGGTTGCCGTACAATGAGTACATAGCACCTACAGGTGGAAATTTAAGAAGAAACTTTTCACTTTTTAAAATGATTGATGCAGGAACAGAAATGGAATTTACAGATGAGGGTGAATTCGGCTATATTAATGGTGTCCGATATGAGCTTGCAAATATAAGTGATAACAATGAAAATGCTTTGCTTTTATCAATGCTTAGAACAGCAACTCAAAAACTTCTTGCAGAATATAAAGAGGTGTAGCATGGAAAATCAAATTAAAAAAGCCCATCATAAGAGTTTTTCTTTTATGGGGCATCACTATAAAAATGTAGATGTATATTGCTTAGGTGATAGTGTTTCAGTTGTAAAAGATAGAAAAATAGAGTTTGTTCATGGAAGCGATGATTTTGATAAACTTCAAAAATATGTATTCAGTTTAATTAAAGAGAGATAAGATGAAATTAAAAAAGATACAAAAAAATATTAAAGAGGTTTTTAGTGAATTTACTTTTGATTTAAGACTAGATATAAAAGAAATAGACCTTTCTTTTTATCAAAATGGCGACATAATTGGTGTCATTAAAGATAAAAATAATCCAACATAAGTGATAAAAAAGAGTTAATTCATTCTAATACCTTACAACTGCTCTTAATTGCATAAAGGTTTTAAAATGCGACCATACTACACAGACAAAACAAAACATACAGAGAACCACAAAGGAAAAGACAAACTCTTTAAAATTCACTGTATGCTTAATTAAGATTCTCTTAACTGCAAAGAGATGATAGTCAATAAAAAATGGCTTGTTATAAGCATGGGTACTTTTGAAAAACAGTGCCACACAAGAGAGATAACACAAGGAAGCATCAAGCAAGGAGAGATTTATTTCAGAAAGTACAGAACATTCAAAGAAGACGAAATAAAGGAACTTGATTTTTACGGAACTGACAGTAAAGTGCTTTTTTGTCTTATAAGTCAACAACCTATGATGATGAAAGATGATATTGTATTTTTTATCATCTTGAATGATTTTTATACTTAGTTTTCAAATAGTCCATTTTTTCTTAGTGATACAATCACTAAAATACAAAACAGAATAAAGGCTATTGACCCAAACAATTACGAAAAGCCACTATTACATAAATCTGTTGCAAAAAATATTATCTCTTTTTATTTTTTACAGTTCCTCAAAGAGAATGAGATTGAATTGTTTTGTGAAATAGAGCAAGAAAAATCAAAATTTTATGCAAATAAATACGATGATTTTAGTTCATTAGCAATGAACACTAATTCTAATCTTGATTATTTGATTTTTGTAAAAGAAGATTCCTCTATCGGTTTTTCTGCCTCTTTATAAAAAGCAATATTTAATAATCCAAAAGTCTATTTTAAAAAAGGGGAAACAAATACAAGCAAGTACAGCTATCATCTTACTACATCATTAGTTGAGAACAACGACAGAGTTTTCACAGTAGATGTAAGTGATTGTGGTTTTGCTAAGAGAGGTAATTCAGAGAGTTTTCAAACGGTAGATATGTGGTATAGTTCAAACAGTTAAAAAAAGAGAAATATACCAATATTTATTGGTGTATTGTCTTGAAATCTTGACTTTTGCTCATGCTCTATCTTCACTTGATAATGTTATGGTGATTCAAAAAGAGCAAAAAGAAACCCAATATCAAGTGGAAAAGATTTTGATATAAAAATAGAAAAAGTAAAAGACTCTTTTTTTTATAGAGATTTAGAATATAAACATAAAAGAAAATACTAATATTTCTTTTTTTCAATAAAACAAACAAATATTAGTATTTTCTTCCATTTTTCTATACAAAAAGATTGACATTTTTATCCAAATATTGTATAATTATGTTATCTAAAAGGAAAAAGGAAACAAAATGAGAAGATATATCACAATGGAAGAAAAATCAAAAATCTTTAGAGATTTTGTAAAAGGAAAAAAAGAGATGGAGATTAGAAACGGAAGGATTACAATTATTAAGTCTCGAACAAAAAAATATAGAGCTATAATAATTATAGCTCTATATGTTTCTGCATATCTTGCCAAGTATGCAATTACATGATTACAGACAATTCGTGTTTATCCCTCTTCTTGAAAATGAAGAAAATTCATACAATAATATCAAGCTAAAGAGTGATGAAGTTCTTTGTAGATACATGAATTGGAATAAGAACAACAGTAACATGATGCCTCTTTGTATCTTAAATAGAATAAAAGGGACAGCTCGATTTGCTAAAGACTTAGATGTTGACCCCGAAGAGCTATTTGAGAGAGGATTGCATTTTGAATATTTAAGAGTATCGGAGGATTAAATGAATATATCAACAAATATAAGAAGAGATCTGCTTATTATAAATATGTGCATATATCTTCTTGAGGAGAGAAATAGTAAAGATACGATCAATAATCATACCTTAGTAAAACTCTCAAATAAGTCACATAAACAAAACAAAAAAATAAGTGAAATCTGTGACACAATATTAGAAAAACTAAAAGACACAATTAAAACTACTCATAATATAGCATCAAATAGATCCGTTGTTGTAAAGTGGTGTGATTCATTCTGGGAAAGTGCTGAGGTAAGCAGACTGTTTCATAGTGTTGTTGAGACAAATATGGAATTCCTTGCACAACAGATTCTATATATAAACTTCATAGATAGGAAGTTTCCTGTTTTTCAAACAATGGAGTGGCTTAAAGATGAAAAAATGCACGATGAGTTCTACGAGTTGTTAGAATCCACAAATGCTGAAAGCATTCTTGAACAAGTATATCTTGACGCTACTCGATGTGTTGAAGTTTTAAAAGGTTCAAATAGTTAGTTATTGACAATAATGCATAATTAGTGTATAATAATGTTATCTAAAATAAAAAGGATACTACCTAGAATTTATCTAGGTGGTAAACAAAACAACAAAACAATGAAAAAAGAACTTGAGAAAATTATTGCTGGAACTTGGTTTCACCCCGAAACAATAGAAAATTTTGTTTCTTTTAAATCTGTGGATCACTGTAGCAAAGATAAAGAAGAAGCTGCTCGATTGTCTCAAGAGCTATATCGCCTTGGAATGAACACTCAGGTGTTTGTTCATTGTGATTTTGTTGAGGTAAAAATACTATATAATAAGGATAGATAATAAAAAGATTACTAAAAAATCCATTTCTTGCGGTATGTTTTAAAAAGAAGAAGCCCGTATATCTAAAGAGCAGCAGAAACCTAGATACCTTTTGCCATTAATCCTCTTTGGAATAAAATGCCTTTTTCCTTTATTAATGATCTCATGTAACTTTTTGATGAGAGATTTAAGAAATTGGGCTTCTTCTTTTTAGAGTGTATCTTTTCAATAATCGTTTTTTACTGTAATATACATTTATATCTTTAAATAAAAAAGGAATCCGATGAAAAAAACTCTCATAACGAGTGCTGTTATTTGTGCCATTTCCGTAGGAATGGCTGGATGTGGAGCCACTTATGTAGATGTTCCCACTTACACACCGACCAAGAGACAGATTGTTCTAACACCTATCTCAAAACTTACGATACAAAATGGCTTTATCGTTTTTGCTGACGGCAAGCGAATGTTTGATAAAGATGGAGACATCGTGCAAACTTTTGAGATAGGTGATAAAACATTTTATATATTAAAGCAAAAAAACTCCACACTTGTTCTTAAAGATATAAAAGGTAATGTCATAGAAGATTTTGAGGCTGACATAGCGAGAATCTACAATGACAACAAAGATATTTATATTGCTGTTGGAAAAAAATATAGTAAAAAACACATATTTAACTTTATTTACAAGTTTGATGGAAAAAAATTAATTATTGTAAATAAAAATGTTCCAATTCAAAAAAGAGTTCATGGTATTTATAATTTTGATGTGTACTATGGAAAATCATTGGATCGTTTTGAAAATGAAATAATGGACATTAGAACAGGAGAATATATCACTCTTCCTAAAGACTTTAGACATTTTATCGGAGCAATCGGTGAAAGAATCTTTTATACAACAAAAATCAATGCTCCGAATAACAACATGCTTAAAACATTTGTCCCATCAACGGGTGAAAATTTGACACTCTTTCAGGGTCATTATCCAATTCTTCAGTTGCTTAGACATAAAAACCAAATCGTAATTAGAGCTTTTGAAGATAAAACAATGGAACCTTTAAGTGTTTATGAGATCACAGGAACAATGCCTGAAATTCCAAAAAGTGTTCCTTCAAGATACATCAGTCTTAATACATTAGAGGAAGTGGGTTCTATCTCTTCAGATTTTAAACCAATACTTCTTTATTGGAGAAGCATAAGAAACAGCTCTGACAGAACCCTTGCTACATATAGCACATCAGACATCGAAGGTGTTATGTTTAGAAAACAAAGAAGAAGAAGTCTTAATCCAATCTTCTAAAAAAGGCAGCAGCTTCTCTTTGGCTGCTTCACCTCATCACACAACAACCTAACATCACGAATAAATCCAAAACTTTTTACAACTCAATAACGGAAGCTAGAAACACAAACCTCATCACAGAACCTTTTTCCAACAATACCCTTCCCTCTTCTCAGCCTTGAATTAAGATAAAAAAGTACATATAGCAGAACACATCCTATTTCTTTAAAAAGTTTCACAATTACAGTAATATTCAAAAAAAGTAATAAGGGAGAATAAACTAATGCAAGAAGCAATAGAACAGTATAAGCTACAAGAAAAGAAACAATTTGAAAAAATAGGAAAATTGGCTTTTCTTGGAGAAACATATTTCCACGAACTAAAAGAAGTAGTGAAGATAAAGAAAAAACTAAGAGAATTAGAAAACAATCACCACAAAAAGAAAAAAGACACTCATAAGTCATCTACAAGAGATAAAAACACTCCTCTATACACAAACACTATTACAGTAAGAAAAATTCCTTAGAGAGCAATTCTATATATCTCTAGGGATCTTTTTATAGTTATTCCAAACATCACGAACATAACGGGAATAGTTTCTAGCTCTTTTTGCACCTTTATTATAGCAATCTACTGATCTCCAAGAAGACTCACCAAATCTATTAATACAATCTCGCAGCACCCAAGCACCTACTTGGATATTATACTCTGGTACTCGCAATGCCTGTGCAATATTACCCTGAGAGTATTTCGCCAATGTTTTATGCCAAAAGGTATTTATTTGCATTACCCCTATATCTATTGACCCATCTGTATTCCTATTTGTAGCCTTAGTATTAAAATTACTCTCTGTTTTCCCAACAGCTATTAGCAACCTCAACTCTACATTATATTTCTCACTAGCTTTTTTAAATATATCATAATATTTCACATTAGTTTTATCAAAAGAAAATAGTTGGATTGTAAGAAGAACAGAAAGGATTATTATTTTATTTAGCATTTTTAGAAACTCTATTGTTTTTATATTTAGGAGGTTGAGGTTAGAAGGGGCTATTTTTCCCCTCTAAGTTTTTTTCCTATTTTCCCCATTATAAAGAAATAAAGTTGAATAACTGAGAAAACAACCAATTCGTTAGTAATTCTTTCAAAATGGAAGTCGGCGTGCCAAGCAACTACTGATACTGCAAAAAAATAAACAGGAGAGATTATTCCACTTTTATAGTACAGTGCAGGAACAGTAGCAACAAAAAAACCGATGAGATATGTTGTATAAAGCCATGCTTCTCCCGGGAAAAGATAAATTACATAAGCGAATGCAGCAAGAATTACAATAGATGCAGCCCCAGCAACTTGTGATGCAAATGTTGAGAATAAGAAAGTCTCTCTATTTGTAAATTCTTTTTGGAGGTCATTCACTACTGATACTTTTCTTTTTGGTGTATTTACATTAGTTTTTAAATTATTCATTTTCACTCCCTTGATTTTTTGTCTCTATCATTTTTTTATATTTCTTAGAAAGAGACTGAGTTGTTGTTTGTATATCAAATTCTTTTTTTAGGAACTCAACAATCTTCTGGAAAGTTATTTTATGTTCTCTTAGTTTCAGAATTGCTTCTTCAACCTCTGGGGTTTTTAAAGAAAAAAGTTTATTTTCTAGGATAAAAGAGTTTATTTTCTCTTCTAGGTTTGTATTTATTTCTCTATTGCTAGTATTCAATACATATCCTTTTTTTGTTAGTTGTTTCCATTATACAATTTTAGTAGCAAAAAATCAACAAAAGTCAATGTTTTTCTCCCTGAAAGTATCTAAAAGTACAAAAAGATACAGAATTGCCTATCAGAATTCACCATTTAGAGAGGGATGAGGTAAAGGGTAGATACCGCAGGGTTTTTTGTTTTATAGCGATATTCACTACAAATTATTAACACTATGGTTTATTTTAACAAGGAGAAGCGAATTAAATAAGCTCTTTGGTTTCTTTTTGGAGAATAATAGAGAAAAATGGATATAAATTTATCTTTATGGATAATATAGTGTCCATAAGCTATCTATATAGTAACTTTTTTGTGTCTGTGTTATGTCTATTAGTGTCCATGTGGTAACTGTATAGTTTCTTGATAGTAACCATTTAGTTACTGTATAATTACCCTATTATTACTATTTAATATCTGTATTGTGTCTATTTAGTTACCTTATAGTGTTTTTATTGTTACTATTTTATATACGAAACCTGTCTGTTTTTTCTTTTATTGAGGAAAAAATAGAAACTTTAGAGCTAATTGAATGCAAATTGCATATATTTTATTGCTATTAGAAGCTCTATGGGTTGTTTTTATGCAGTGTAGTGATACTTAGTGGTTAAAGAAGCTTTGAGTGTTGTTTATATTGTGGCTTTATAGAAGAAACTTTATGGTTTTTATTATGTCCATGATAATTGTCAATTTATTACATGTAACTTTAGAGTGTTTTAGTGGTAATTAACCAATAGTGCGGACGTTTTCACTAAAAATGGTAAAAAAGTAGGAAAAAGGAATATCTTGAAAATGGATAAAAAAATGTCAAGTCTCGAAAGTGTTTTGGAATATATAAAGTCTGTAAAGGATTTTGGAGATCTAAGAGTAAAGGTAAGTCAAGAGATGTACGATGCAGCTTTTGTTATCCTTGAGCACAGAGGTACAATTCGCAATGTTGTTGAATACTTTAGGGATTCACTAGGAATACAAATAAGTTATTCCACAGGCAAGAAAATAAGAAAAAAATTCTTATCACTTAAAAATACTGACAATTCAAATAAGAGAAAGATAAAACAAAGCAGTGCAAGCTATCTACCAGAAGAAAGCACAAGAACTCAAATAGAAGAGACAAGAACCCAAGCAAATCTAGTTAAAGACACAGAGGAAGAGATAATTACAATCCAAAGTGAAAAATTTAAGCCTGTTCCGTGTTTATGGAAATTTGATGATGAGCAAGAGAATAAACTTTTGGATGAACTTGAAGAAGATGTTAATCAGGGAAAAATAGAATCAATCTTTAAGATTAAAACAAGTGTGTGGAAAAAATATACTGCTAGATATATTGACAATGAAGAATTGAGATATCATGTCCTAAATACAGATAGAGTAAAAGATGTTCCAAAAGAACTTTCTACACAATTTTATATGCTTACAATCCTACAAGAGAGAAAATATCTACATTTGAAAAAGATAGACATCTAGTTTCTTGAAAACCAAGTTTGTTTTTAGATATTCTGTTATAAATTTATTAACAGGACTAAAACATGATATATATCGTTGGCAACACAAAAGGCGGTTCAGGAAAATCATTTATTGGAAATCATATTCTCCCTGCTTATCTCTACCTTAGAAAAGGTCAAGAGGAAACACTCTTATATGAGTTCGATGAACACAGTAGAACATCTCAAGATTATCTCCAAAATTCACCATCAGTTAAATCACAAATCATTAAAGAAGACCAAATACAAGAAGAGGTTTTTAATGTTCGTTTTTCATCCAAGACTGAAGATGTTATTATTGATGTAGGAGCAGGACACCTTCTTGGTAAAATTGTTAAAGAAGCTGAGTTGGCTTTTAAAATGGATGAGTTGGTTTTTGTTGTGCCCTACTCCGATGACTCTCTGTATTCTCTGCAAGAAACTATTGCATCTATTGAAAAATATGTGGAAAACCCAAAAATAGTGATTGTTATAAATAGATTGTCAATTCAAGACAATACATTAGAGTCAGCAAAAGATGTGGCTATTGATCTATTTGGTAGCAAAAGATATTCAATTAAACCGAGCAGTATTCTCAAAGATATTGAGAAGTATGTTAAGTCAGCAATTTCAGAGGTTCATATCTTAACTGTTTTTGCAAGAACAGAAAAAGTCTCAATGATAGATATGTATAAGAATTATTTAGCCGTTGAGGGTCTTGATGATGATGAACTTGAAAATGTTTGGAAGGCAAGAGGGGCCATAAAGGGAGAAAAGGCAACAAGAGAGGAATTTGTAAGAGAATATGTTTTAATACAGCATCATCTTGAAGTAAAAAACTTTCTTGATAGTCTGACTGAATTTTATGATTCTCTTGATAGTTTCAACACAAAGAAAAAGTAGGAAAAATGTCTGAAATTCTCAACAATGAATTAATCGTATCGCATCTTTCAAACATTCTCTTTAATACTAAAGAATCAAAACTTCAATCGCAACAGATTAAAGAACTGATTGAAGGTCTTGATGAGTCTGTTCAGTTCTCAATCATAAAAAGCCTTAAAAGAATAACAGAAGAAAAGCAACTTAGTATTGTATGTAAGGCAGATCAGGAGATGTTAAATAGCCTCCAAGAGCTATCCGATGGTGTAATTAAGAATGCAAAAGCTTTAGAAAACTTCTCAGAGAGCTTTGTTTCACAATCAGAAAGTCTTAGAGAGCAAATAGACAAGAACCTAAAAAATCAAAATCAAATCAACAAAACTCTTGTTTTAGGGGAAAACAGAGAGAGCAATACGGAAAAAGACGCCACGGAGTCATCATCTTCGTCAGCACATAAGCCTTTCTCTTCTCTCTGTGTTCCCGTATGGACTGCTGCTTTAGCTGTAGCCATCACGGCATCCATCCCTATTTTATTGTTTTTTCTTTCTTCTTTGAATAAACCTATATTTTAATAAATCTATCAGCAACACCACTCATTTTACTAATAGACTCTTTCATTGTAACTTCGAGTGGTTGATATTTTGAAACAAGGGAACCGTAGTCTATTTCCTTTTTTGAAAAAAGAAATGATGAATATGAGTCGGAAACAATAAATTCAATTTCTGCCGGAGTATGAACATATCTTTCTGGGACAACCACCTGCCCTGCATACTGTCTCATTGCTATTAAAATAAATCGCTCAACATCAAAAGAAAAAACAAACTCGCTAACAACTCTCTCAATAACCTCTTGTATTTTTATATTCTCTTGAGACAATGCTTTTACATCAGCTACGGAAGACAAATTTTGCACTTCAATATCCGATGTGGATAAAAAGTTATCAAATATGTCATATATTTTTTCAGCTAAAGTGCTTTCTCTTTCTTTTTCTTTTTTAATAACATTGAGGAAAATTCTAAAAACGGTATCTTTTTCAAAAGACTTTCGCTTTTTACTTATATATAAATCGAAGATTTTCACAGCATTCTCTTGAGTTGGACTCGCAATAAATACAAGAAAGTCAAAACGCCCATTTCTAAAAAACTCAGGATTAGAACTAGCAAGGTCAGATATATTGTTTGCTGTGGCAATAAAAAAGAATGATGACTCCGAATCGCTTCCGTTGAGGTCGTTTATCTTAGTAAGAAGAACACCAAGTATTCTTTGTGCCTTTTCTCCCTTTAACATCTTTTCAATCTCATCAATCCATATTATATATCTTCCTACATTATCTTTAAAAAAATCAAAAAAATCTGATAATGCCTGTATTCCATTTTCCATCTCCATAAAAATCGACAAGTTTAATTCTATCAATTTTCGATTTGTCTCCCCTGCTGCACACTTAGCAAAAAACGATTTACCGGTTCCCGGAATTCCTGTAAGCATAAAACCTTTTGTTACTAAGCCATGCTTTTCTTTTTCTTCCATCAATATTAAAGCTTCCCTAAGTATTTCGGCTCCTGCATAATCATTAAAAGTTTCTTTTGGTTCATGAAACTTGATTCCCATTTTTTGCTCTAGTATGGTTTTTTCGGAAATTCCAAGTTTTTTCTGTCCTGTAGTCAAAAGCCCAAACTTGTTTTTCAAATGGATAATCTCAAAAAAGAGGTTTCTTGAGAACATGGGACTTAGTAGGCTAGGGGACATTGGGGATAAGAATGCTACATTGTCTTTTGTATTTCTAATACTTTTCTTTATTTCTTCTACATCCGGCATAAGCACAATTTCATCTATATCATATAGTCTTTTTAATTCTTTCTGACCCTTTGGTGTATAGTAGTATTCATCTTCTGCAATACAAAATATCATTGGATTCCTCTTGTTTGTGTATTTGAAGATTTTAGCTTATAGTTTGTTCAAAATCAAGAAAGGGCAACAAGTGTCCTTTTAGGTTTGATTAAGTTATGAGAACTTTTTTAATGACAAATAAATAAAATACTTTTGTCTAATTTTCTGTTTTTTTCAGAAGGGCAACAAGTGTCCTTTTAGGTTTGATTAAGTTATGAGAACTTTTTTAATGACAAATAAATAAAATACTTTTGTCTAATTTTCTGTTTTTTTCAGAAGGGCAACAAGTGTCCTTTTAGGTTTGA
>Ga0256837_1002571_pt1 | contig 11142 bp, 13 predicted proteins | sample 4562384metaG_FD_185976 | JGI IMG/M metagenome (GOLD analysis project Ga0256837, IMG submission 185976) | Hydrothermal vent microbial communities from Guaymas Basin, Mexico - 4561-384 | ecosystem: Environmental > Aquatic > Marine > Hydrothermal vents | place: Mexico: Guaymas Basin | collected... | reverse complement strand
TTTTAGGAGAAAAAACAACTCTTCATCAACTTTTAAAAAGGGATTAAAGTTTAATATCCCTTTCATATAAAAAGTCGTGAGTAATTGTGCGAGATTTTAGTTTTGCAATTAAAGGCATTTTTCTTTTGAATTGATTTTGATAAATTCTTTTTATTATCATTTCTACTAAATTTTTTTCATAAACTTCTAATAATTCCTCTTTTGTCCATCTTTCATCTACATATTTAGCCAAAACTTCATCAATTTCGGCATATGTATAACCTAAATCTGCTTCATCGCTTTGTCCTTCCCATAAATCAGCACTAGGGGGTTTTGAGATAATTTCTTCATTTACACCTAAAAATTTAGCAAATTCAAAAATTTCGCTTTTATATAAATCTCCAATAGGATTAAAAGCACTTGCTAAATCTCCAAAAATTGTTCCATATCCAAGTAATAATTCACTTTTATTACTTGTTCCAATTACCATTCCATTTAATTCTTGTGCTTTATCATATAAAATAGCCATTCTCATACGAGCTGAGAAATTTCCTTTTCTTAAATTGTCTTTTAGGGGATAAGCTTCAAGTAAAGGAGCGATTGAAATTGTTTCAGTCTGAATATCAAATTTTTTTGCTAACGATAAAGCATCTGTGATAGATGAGCTTGAAGAATGTTGACTTGGTAAAAGAATAGCCTTAAAATTATCTTTTAAAGCTTCTTTTGCAAGTACTGCAACTACTGCACTATCAATACCACCACTAAGCCCACAAACAGCCTTTTTAAGGCCTGTTTTGTAAAGCTCATCTTGGATAAATTTGATTAAGTATTTTTTAATTAGTTTCATTACATTCCCATATATTTTTTCAGAAGTTTTCCAATATTAGGATGTCTTAATTTTTTAATAGCACTACTTTCAATTTGACGAACTCTCTCTCTTGTTACTTTAAGTTCTTGTCCTATCTCTTCAAGTGTTCTTTCAGATTTATCTGGCATAAGCCCAAATCTCATTTTGATAACTTCTCTTTCTCTATCATTTAAATGTTCTAAAACTTCATCAATTTGTTTTCTAAAATCCTCTTGCATTACATTTTCCATAGGATTTTTTAGTTTTGTATCTGCTACATAATCTCCAAATTTACCATCGTCATCTTCACCTACTGGTGTTTCAAGAGAGATTGGTTCTTTTGCGATTTTTAAGATGTTTTTTACTTTTTCAACACTTAATTTCATCTCTTTTGCTAATGTGTTTATATCTGGCTCACGACCAGTTTCTTGAAGATATTTTCTATTTATTTTATTGATTGTATTTATTGATTCAATCATATGAATTGGAATTCTTACAGTTCTTGCTTGGTCTGCGATTGCTCTTGAAATAGCTTGTCTAATCCACCAAGTAGCATAAGTTGAAAATTTAAATCCTTTTGAATGCTCAAATTTATCAATAGCTTTCATAAGTCCTATATTTCCTTCTTGGATTAAATCTAAGAAAGGAAGTCCTCTATTTGTATATTTTTTCGCAATACTTACTACAAGTCTTAAATTTGCTCTTGCCATTTTAGATTTTGCTTCATCGGTAATTTTTTTACCTCTTTTGATTTGTTCTAAAATAATTTGAAGTTTTTCTTTACTCATATTAAAAGCATCTTTACTTGCTTCTTTTGTTTCTATTAGTTTTTTGATATCCATATAAGTATTTATCATTGTAGCTTCTGGCACCATTTCAGCAATATCTTCTTTTGTAAGGTTTACAATATTCGCTAAAATTCTTTTATGATTTTCTTTTAATTGGTCGTTAAAAAGTGGTAATCTATACTCTTTTTTTCTAAGTTCTTTTTTGAAATCATCATCACTTTTTAGTGAATTTTGAATAGTTTTTACTATTTCATTTATTAGTTTTGATGTAGGGCCTAGTTGAAGTAGTTTATCTTTTACGATTTTTTTCTTATAAGTAAGGCTTAAAATTTTATGAGTTTTTTCAACATCATTCATATCTTGATTTGCAATTAATTCATCATATTCATCAATAACTTTTTCCCAATCTTTTTTTGCTTTTTCAAGCTGTTTAAATAAGTCGTTAATTTTCTTTTCTCTTGCACTTATTTTTTTTAATTTTTTAGTTTCTTTACTTTCAGTATCGTCTTCATCATCTCCCTCGTCTGAAAATGATTTAAAAAGTTCTTTAACTCTTCTTTCTCTATTAAGTAAAGCTTCTTTATAATCTAAAATAAGGTCTATTAAATATGGAACAGAACAAATAGCATCTAAAATGATAGCTTCACCAAACTCTATTTTTTCACTTAATTCAATCTCTTCTTCTTTTGTAAGAAGTGGAATATCTCCCATTTCTCTAAGATACATCCTTACAGGAGAATCACTTCTTGACCATTCTAAAAGTTCTTTGTCTTTTAAAAGCTCTTCGGCATTTAGTTGTTCTTGTTTTCTTTTTTCTTGGGCTTCTTTGCTTAAAAGAGCATCTTCTATATTTTTAAGTTTTGCTACTTCCGCAGCAGTTTTTAGTGTAATATTGTATTGTTTTATTAGTTTAATAATATCTTTTGTTTGAGTTTTTGTAGGTGCTTTTGGAAAAGTATCTACTAATTTTTCATATGTTACAGTCATATTTTTATTTTCTTTTAGGAAATCTTTGTAGTTTTTTGTTTCAGACAATTGTCTCTCCTTTATGTTTAAAGTTCGCGATTATACCAAAATTATTTGGTATAAAATTTGCTTATACCTTATAAAAAAGGTATTTTTATGCAAACTGGTTATTATGCAGCAACAGGTGGAATGGTTACACAATTTAACAGATTGAATGTAATCTCAAACAACCTAGCAAATGTAAATACTAACGGCTATAAAGCTGATGATATTGTTATCGGCGATTTTGAAAGAATGTTTAAAGAAAGTAGAGATATTTTACCATTAGAAAATAATACAAAAGAAGCTGCTAAATTTATAAATAGGGCTTTAAATAAAGTTCCACAAGTTGTAGAAGAATATACGAATTTTTCTTTGGGTAATATGCAAAAAACAGGGAATGATTTAGATTTTGCTCTTACAAAGAAAAATGCCTTTTTTTTAGTAAAAACACCAGAAGGAATAAAAGCTACAAGAGATGGGAGTTTTGAAGTAAATGAAGATGGACATTTAGTTACAAAAGAGGGATATGAAGTATTACCAAAAACATATTTTATTGATTATCATTTATTAGAAGTAAGACCAAATCTTCCTTTGAAAGCTGATAAAAATGGGGATTTATATCAAGATGGACTTCAAACAAATTCTCTTTTTGTTGCTTCATTTGATGATTTAAAAAAATTAAAAAAAGTAGGAGATAATTTATATGATTTTGGTGATATGGTGCCACAAGAAAATGGAAAAAATGCAGTAGCCCAAGGTTTTGTAGAAAAAAGCAATATAAATGCAGTTAGAGAAATGACAAATCTTATAGATACAAATAGATTAGTTGAAATGTATCAAAAAGTGATGGATACACAAATGAATGAAGTAAATAAAGATGCTATTGAAAAATTAGCAAATGTTAGAGGATAATAGAATAACGAATTTGTTTTGGAATAAAAATTGCTTCATTATATGATGAATAAGCTAAATTGCTATTTAAAAAAAGACAAAACATTATTTTCATTCAAGATAAGTTTGCCTTTTTATAGGGGTTTTGTTGTTAGAACTAGCAATTTGAGTTATAAATATGGCTTTAAGCTTTATGCTTTTAGCTTTTAAGCTTAAAAAAAGGAAGAAAAATGCTTAGAAGTTTATATAGTGCGGCGACAGGAATGGTAGCACAACAAACAAGTATAGATGTAACTTCAAATAATATAGCGAATGTAAATACAGTAGGCTATAAAAAACAAAGAGCTGAATTTGCAGATTTATTTTATCAAACTATGGAATATGCAGGAACTTCTACAAGTGCTACAACTACTTCTCCAACAGGAATAAATGTGGGACTTGGAGTTAGGCCTACTGCTGTAACAAAACTTTTTTCGCAAGGTAATTTTAAAGAAACAGGCAATAATTTAGATTTAGCAATTACAGGAAATGGTTTTTTTAAAGTTCAACTTCCAGATGGGAGTGAAGCTTATACAAGAAATGGGAGTTTTAAAGTAGATGCAAATGGACAAATGGTTACAAGTGATGGTTATCCATTAGTGCCAAATATAGTAATTCCACCAGATGCAGTTCAGATAAGTATAGGGACAGATGGGACTGTAAGTGTGCTTCAAGCAGGACAAACTCAATCTAGTCAAATAGGACAAATCACACTTACAAACTTTATAAATCCAGCAGGGCTTCATGCCTTAGGTGATAATAATTATATAAATACAACAGCAAGTGGAGACCCTATCGAGGGAGTTGCTGGGCAAAATGGACTTGGGCAAATGAGACAAGGTTTTGTAGAAATGAGTAATGTTCAGCTTGTAGAAGAGATGACAGACTTAATCACAGCCCAAAGGGCTTATGATGCGAATTCAAAAGCGATTATGACAAGTGATGAGATGTTAAAAACAGTTAATCAGCTTAAAAGATAAATAATGTGGATTGAAAGATACCTTTTTAATCCTACTTTTTTTGATAAAATAATTTCTTTTATTTTTCTTCCTTTTACTTTTATATATTGTATTATAGTTTATTTTAAATTTCCAAAAAAATATAAAGATATGAAAATTCCTATTATCTCAATAGGAAATATAATAATAGGAGGAAGTGGAAAAACTCCTTTTACTATTTCACTTGCAAATGAACTTCAAGATGTAGCAGTAGTTTTAAGAGGGTATGGTAGAAAATCAAAAGGGTGTTATTTAATATCTAAAAAAGGGAAAATTTTAGAAGATGTAGCAATTAGTGGAGATGAAGCACAAGAAATAGCACAAAATACAAAAGCTAGTGTAATTGTTTCAGAAAATAGAGAAGAGGGAATAGAATTAGCTAAAAAAATAGGTGCGAAAGTGGTAATTTTAGATGATGGATTTGATAAACCTTTTAAGAAATTAAATATCGTAATAGATTTTCCTATAAAAAATAGATTTTGTATTCCAAGTGGAGGGTATAGATATCCAAGAACTTTTTTAAAATATGCTGATATTATTTTAAAAGAAAATATAGATTTTAAAAGGGTTGTAAATGTGCCTGAATGTGTTGATTGTGTGCTAATAAGTGCAATTTCAAAACCCCAGAGACTTCTAAAATATGTAAAAACAGATAAGTATCATTTTTTTATAGACCATTATGATTATAAAAAAGAGGAAATTGAAAATATTTTAAAAAAATATAAAGCTAAAACTATTCTAACAACTAATAAGGATTATGTAAAACTTGAAAAATTTGGCTTTGATATTAAAGTAATTGAGTTAAAATTTGAAATTTCGTCTAATGTAATGAATAAAATAAAAGAATATTTGGTAAAATACGAATAAAAAAAAGGTATTTTATGGATGTAAAAGAGATTAAAGAGGAAATTAAACAAGAAGAAACATTTTTATTAAAATTATTTCAACTTGAAAAACTTGTAAAAAAATATAAAAATCAATTGATTGGTATAGCAGTGCTTTTAGTAGTAGCATTTTTTGGATATCAAATAAATGATTATTTACAAACTCAAAAACTTATAAAAACTAATCAAGCTTATAATAAACTCTTAAAAAATCCAGCTGATAAAGAAGCTTTAAAAATTTTACAAGAAAATAAACCGTTATATAAACTTTATTTACTACAAACATCAAATAATGATATAACAAAACTTCAAAAAGTAGCAAATGGAAATGGGATAGTGGCTAATATTGCAAAATATCAAATAGCTGTGTTAAAAGGTGATAAAAAAGAGATAGAAAATTATTCTTTGAGTATAGGTGCTATTTATAAAGATTTAGCTTTACTTAATGTAGAAAGATTATACCTAAAAGAAAATAATCACAAAAAAGCAAAAGAGATAGTGGGTCAAATAACAGATGAAACAATTTTAAATATAGCAAATGGATTACTTCATTATGGGATAGTTAAATGAAACAAATAGCTTTTATCCTTTTTATTTTTTTACTTTCGGGGTGTAGGGAATATTTTGAACCACAACCGGATAAATTAACAAAACCTATTTTAGTAAAAGATAGTATGAAAGCTGAGATAGATTATTTTACTCCTAAGATAGCTACTCTAACTGATAATAAAGTTATACCAACTAATAAAAAATTACTAAAAGGCTTTGTAGCTATTGATGAGAATTTATCTAAAAAGGGTAATATTTTAAAAGTGGATAATAAAGAGATAAAATTTGATGAATTGATAGTAACAGCTACAAAAAAAGATAACTTAATAGCAATAATTTTAAATAATAATGATTTTAAATTATATGATTTAAATCAAGAGAAAGTAATTTTTTCACAAAATTTTGGAGATTTTTTAGCTTTAAGAAAATTTATAGCAAAACCTTATTTTTATAAAGATCTGCTTTTAATTCCAACTTTAAATGGTAAAATGGCCATTTTTGATTTAAAACAAAATAAAGTTATAAGAAGTGTTGTTGTATCTCAAAAAGATTATTTTAATAATTTAATATATTTAAATGTAAAAAATGATAATTTAATTGTAGCAAGTAGAGATGAAATATTTGTAATTACCCCAGAAATGGTTGTAAATAAACCTTATAATATTAAGCACATTTTAGTAGATGATAAATATATTTATGTTTTTACAATAGAGGGTAGGGTGATAAAACTTAATTTTGCTTTAAAAGAATTAAAAACAAAAGAGTTTAAATATGCAAATATAATTATGCCGGTGTTTTATAATGATAAAATTTATTTCTTATCAAGAGGAGATAAATCATTTTTAATCTCTATTGATAAAGATTTAAAAGATTATAAAGTTACTCCTTTATTACAAGAAGTTGAAGATAAAGAGTGTGAAAATGATGCTTTAAATCTAAAAAGAGATGTTTTTTTTAGTAATGGAGTATATTATATAGGGGATAATATTTTAAAATTAAAATGAGTAAAGAACTTGAAGCATTTATAGAATATTTAGTAATAGTAAAGGGGCTTTCTAAAAATAGTATAGATTTTTATAAAAGCGATTTAATTCAATTTGAAGAGTTTTTAGGTAAATCTGTAATAAAGGCTTCAAGTGAAGATGTTATTGATTTTTTATCTACTATCAAAAAAACTAAAAGTTCTCAAATTATAAATCAACGAACATTAAATAGAAAACTTTCAAGTATAAATGCTTTTTTTAAATTTGCTTATAAAGAGGATTGGACTAATAAAAAAATAAAAGTTCCACAATTAAAACCACCTAAGTCTTTACCAAAATTTCTTACAAATGAAGAGATAAAAAAAGCTATTGAACTTATAGATACTGAAAATTGGCTTGGGCTTAGAGATAAAGCAATAATATTATTTTTGTATGCGACAGGACTTCGTGTAAGTGAAGCTATGAATGCGAAAAAAGATGATATTGAAGATGGATGGATAAGAGTAAGAAGTGGAAAAGGTGATAAACAAAGATTAGTGCCGGTTGCTGAGGTGGCTTTAAGGGCTTTAAATGAATATTTACATAAAAGACCTCATGTAAATGATTATCTGTTTATAAATTCAAGAGGTAGTAAGCTTTCAAGAATTAGTGCTTTTAACATTACAAAAAAATATCTTAATGTATCTCCTCATATTCTTCGCCACTCTTTTGCTACAAGTTTAATTTTAGGTGGGGCTGATTTAAGGGTGGTTCAAGAGTTATTAGGACATTCAAGTTTATTAACGACCCAAATTTATACTCATATTCAAAAAGAAAATCTATTTGATACGGTCGAGAAGTTTCATCCATTAAAGGATTTTGATGAAAATAAATGATAAGTTATTTAATAAAAATATTATTTTAAAAGAGATAAAAGATATTACTCCAAAAACAAGAAAAAAAATAAAAGTTTATCTTGGAGTGGATATGAAAAATTATTATTATCTTTTAGTGGAATTAAATACAAAAAGTAAAGTTTTAGTTCAAAATGCAAAAGATATTATAGAGTTTGTAACTCCTCTAAGCGATATAAATTTTAAAAATAATAAAAAGATTTTATTTATTGAAAGTCAGATTTGTTCAAAAGCAAAAGAGTATTTAAAACAAAATGGATGGAGGGTATTATGATTTTATGTGATATAGGGAATACCCATTTTCATTTTAATAAAGATGGAAGGTTTTTTGATGAGGTTAGTTGTAGTTTAAAAAAAGAAAAAATCTATTTTATTAGTGTAAATGAAAAAAAGACAAAAGAGTTACTTAAAAAAAATCCAAAAAGTATAGATTTATCTAAATATGTAAAATTTAATACATCTTATCAAGGTTTAGGTATTGATAGGATTATGGCTTGTAAAGCAATAGAAGATGGAATAGTAGTCGATGCAGGAACTGCTATTACTATTGATATTATGGCACAAGGACTTCATTTAGGAGGATATATTTTACCAGGATTTAAAGTATTAAATGAAACTTATAAAAACATTAGCGAAAAGTTAGATAAACCTTTTAATTTTAATATAGACACCAAAGTATTACCAATAAATACCACAGAAGCTATTAGTTATGGTGGTATAGGAATGATTATAAATTTTATTGAAAATCTAGCAAAAAATCAAAAAATATATTTTACAGGTGGTGATGGTAATTATTTAGAGAGGTATTTTGATAATAGTGTATATATTAAAGATTTAGTGTTTCGTGGTATGAAAGAAACTATTGAGGAGTTAGAATGAAAGTAGATATATTTAGAGGGGTTGAATTTATAAATAGACAAAAAGAAATAAAATATCTAAAAAATAGATTTAGTGAACCTCCAAGAGAACTTTTGTGGCTTTTTGGTCCAAAAAGCACAGGAAAAACTACACTTATAGAATATCTAATTGAAACAAAACTACCAAGAGATTATTGGATAAAATATATAAACTTTAGAAGGAGTATGGTAGGGAGTTATGATAATTTTATAGAAGTTTTTTTTGAAGAAAAGGATGAAGAAGCTCAAAAAGAATTAAATAGAAAATATAAATTAGGAATATTTGAACTTGAAGCAAAAACACTTCAAAAAATAAAAGATAAAAAAAAACATTTATTTAATGAACTTATAGAAGAATTAAAAAAAATAAAAGAAGTAAAGATAATAATAATAGATGAAATTCAAGTATTAGAAAATATTTATTTTGAAGAAAAAGAGTTATTAAAAGAATTTTTGAATTTTTGTGTAAGTTTAACAAAAGAGTTGCATTTAGCTCATGTAGTAATTCTATCAAGCAATACAATTTTTATAAATCAAATATATAATGAAGCGAAATTAAAAGTAACAAGTAGATTTGTAGAAATAAATCATATGGATAAAGATGTAACATTTGAGTATTTAGAGTTAAAAGGGATAAAGGAAAAAAAACTTGTATGGGATTATTTAGGGGGAAGTATAGCTCATATCCAAAGAATGATAAGAGATTATAAACTTTATAATTCTTTAAAAGAATATTTAGAAAATGAAGTAGAACTTGCAAAAGGGGAAATTGAATTTTTTATGTTAAAAAAATGTAATTCAAAAGAGATAACAATTTTTGAAAATATAATAAAAGAGATAATAAAAAATGAATTTTATCTATTAGATAGGCATATAGAAAATAAAAATGAAATAATGAAAGTAGTAGAAAAATTTGCTGAAATTGAATTTTTGTTTTATAATCCGTTAAATAATAAAATTACTGCAAATAATAGGCTTTATTATAAAGCTTTTGAGAGATTATAATAAAATTTTAATAAAGGATGAAAATGATAACTATAGCATTACCAAAAGGAAGAATAGCAGAACAAACATTAGAAATATTTAAAAAAATTTTTAATGAAGATTTTGAATTTAAAGGAAGAGAACTTATTTTAAAAAAAGCAGGATTTACTTTTTTAAATGTAAGAAATTGGGATGTAGCTACTTATGTTCAATATGGAGCAGCAGATATAGGAATAGTAGGTTATGATGTAATAAAAGAGCTAAATAGTGATGTATTAGAATTACTAGATATGAATTTAGGTAAATGTAGAGTTTGTGTAGGTGGAATAGCAGGAGATGATAGCTATAAAAATAAAACGGAGCTTAAAGTAGCTACAAAATTAGCAAACATTGCAAAAGAATATTTTTCAAAAAAAGGAATTCCGGCTGAGATTATAAAACTTAATGGCTCAATAGAACTTGCTCCTCTTATAGGACTTAGCGATGTAATTGTAGATATAGTGGAAACTGGAACTACTATGAAAGAAAATGGACTTGAAGTAAAAGAAGATGTATTAGATTATGTAAGTGCTAGACTTATAGCAAATAAAAACTCTTATGTAGCAAAAAAGCCTCAAATTATTGAACTTTATGAAAATATAAAAGAGCTTGTATGAATGGATTAGATTTATATGCAAAAATAGAATATCTTTTTGATTTTGAAGATGTTATGGAGTTTTTGTGGGATAAATATATTGAAGAATTAAAATCACTAAAAGTAAAAACTATTCTTGATATTGGATGTGGTAGTGGTGGATTTATGTTAAAAGCAAAAGAAGCAGGATTTAATATAGTTGGTATTGATATTAGTGAAGAGATGATAAATTTAGCAAAACAGAAAGATTTAGAAGTTTATCATAAAGATTTATGTGAATTTGATGGTAAATTTGATGCTTGTGTGGCTATTTTTGATGTTATAAATTATATGGATAAAGAATATCTTAAAAAGTTTTTTAAATGTGTAAAAAATGTATTAAAAAAAGATGGATATTTTTTATTTGATATAAATACTTTATATGGATTTGAAGAGATAGCACAAGGAACATTAGCTGTTGAAGATGAAAATATTTTTGGTGTTTTAAATTCTATGTTTGAAAATAATATAATGGGGACTAAAATTACTATTTTTGAAAAAGATAATAAGTGTTATGAAAAGCAAGAAGGTGAAATTATTCAATATTTTTATAAAAATAGCGAGATTAAAAAATTAACTTCACTTAAATTTGATAAAAAAGTAGATATAAATTTATATGGTGGAGAGATGGCAGATAAAAATCTTTTAGTGTTTAAAAATTAAAAAATGGCAGAAGAAAAAAAGGATTAATCTCTTCCTTTTCTAAGCCAAGTAGGGATATCAATATCTT
>Ga0256837_1002569_pt1 | contig 11153 bp, 15 predicted proteins | sample 4562384metaG_FD_185976 | JGI IMG/M metagenome (GOLD analysis project Ga0256837, IMG submission 185976) | Hydrothermal vent microbial communities from Guaymas Basin, Mexico - 4561-384 | ecosystem: Environmental > Aquatic > Marine > Hydrothermal vents | place: Mexico: Guaymas Basin | collected... | reverse complement strand
TGAAACAAAAAGAGTTTATTGATCTTATTAAAGATAGTGGTTTTGATCCAATTGAGCGGGATAGTTTATATAATGAATTGGATAGTTAGATAACACAGTTGACAGTAATAAATAATTCAAATAAACTATTAGTACTTAATAAACCAAAAGGTTATATGGTTACACGCTCCGATGACCTTGGAAGAAAGACTGTTTATGATCTTTTACCACAATGGGCTTTTGATGATGGATGGATGCCTGTTGGTCGTCTTGATTTGGAATCTAAAGGTCTTCTTTTATTTACAACCAATGGAAAAATTGGACATTTACTAACTAAACCAGGAAATTGTAAGAAGGTTTATGAGATTTGGGTGAGGGGTCATGTGACAGATGAGCATATTACAATGGCTTTAAATGGAGTAGAGAGTATACATGGGATATTGAAAGCTCTTAGTGTTGAAAAAATAGGTATGGGTGGTGCAAAAACAAAATTAAGAGTTCAGATTGATGAGGGAAAAAATAGACATATTCGTCGTCTTTTTGGTGCTATGAAAGATCCAAAATTTGGTACACCATTAAAGGTATTAAATTTAACACGTGTTAGTATTGGAAATTTTAATCTTGATATAGAAAGTGGTAAGTGGCGATATCTTCTAATTGAAGAGGAAAAAATACTACTTGAGAAATTATAATTAAATTATCAAAGAACTCAATTAATGAGTTCTTCTAAAAATATATAATATTTTTATTTTGAAGCTTTTTTTGCTTTCTTTTCAGCTCTTTTTTCTTTTAATGATTTAGTTGAAGCTGTTTTCACAGTTTTTTGTGCATTTTGACCTTTTGCCATAATATCTCCTTTATTTTAATTTCTCTAGTAGTATATCCTAAAAATCAAGTAATAACTATATTCTTAAATCTTGTTGGTAGATAACATTTTGTTTTATTTGTGAAGATGAAGTTTGTGGATTATAACTAACTTGTACAATTTTTGCACCTTTTAATTTTAAATACTTTTCTACATTTATATTATGAGGCTTATCTCCCCAATCTTCACCAATTACAAAGATATCTGTCCCAACTGCTTTACATTGAGTTACATACTCAAGTTTATCATATGATACAACGTCATCCACACAATCTAAAGCTTTTAACATTCTCATTCTCTGTTTTAATGGGATTACAGGTACATTTCTTTTATAAGATGCTACTACTTCATCTGAAGCAACACCAACTACAAATTTATCACCCAGCGTTTTACAGTATTCTAAAAGGTCTAAATGACCAATATGTAGTAAGTCAAAAGTACCAACGGTATATACAGTCATAATTTCTTTCCTTAATTAAAGCTTATTTTTTACATAATACTCTTTTATACTTAAAATTGTGCTATACTGAAAAAAGAATTACAAAATACTTAAAATTAGGAATCAAAATGTTAGAAAAGAATACTGTTTACGAAAAGTTACAACAACCTACGATTTTATCTTATCTAAAAGATATTCCAAACCTTTTATCACTTTCAGGATTAGCTTGTACTTTACTTGCAATCTATTACTCTATTGAGGGTATATATGCTATTGCTATGATTGGAATGGTTTGGGCTGTTGCTTTTGACTGGGCTGATGGATTAGTTGCACGAAGACTTAACGGTAGAACCCAAACTGATGCAAAGTTTGGAGGACAACTTGATGTACTTATAGATATTGTTAGTTACGGTGTAACTCCTGCAATTTTACTTTTAAGCTATGGTAAATTTGAGCCAATCTTTTTAATAGGAGCATTTATTATGATCTCTGCTGCAGCAATACGATTAAGTTATTTTAGTACTTATGGTTTAGCAGGAGGTACAAAATATACTGGACTTGCATTGGATAATAATAGTTTAATCTTAGTATTTATATTTTTATTAGAAGGTTTTGTTAGTAATGGAACTTTTACTATTATTTTATACGTAAGTGGTGTATTACTTGCCATACTTAATGTTTCAGAGATTAAAACACCAAAATTATCTGGGAACCCTAGAAATGTATATTTATTGGGTGTGTATACTATTTTAATAACAATAATTTATAGTTTACAATTAATATAATTAAAGTAGGAATAACAGATTAAAGTAAGAAATTTTTAGTTTAATATATTTGAAATATTAATTTATATCTTTAATGCTCTGGTTAGTTATTTTTTAAATTTCCAACCATCATTAGTAAGTATTTCAATTATCTTTTCTTTTTTATCACCTTGAATCTCAATCCACTCATCTTTTATAGTCCCACCAGAGCCTAGTTTTGTTTTGAGAAGTTTTAAAATATCTTTTTTCTCTTTATCATTCATAAAAAATCTCCCTACAAGAGTTACTGGCTTTCCTTTTCTTTTTTCAAAAGTAAAGACAAGTTGATGTTCATTTTTAGAAATTTTATCAAATGATTTTTTAGGATCTTTTAATCTTTTAGTTTCCCAACTATCTCCTGCTAGATTTGCACCCATTGTAAACATTAAATTTTCCTTTTATTTTATTTAAATATAAAAAAAGGTTAAGAGAAAAACTCTTAACCTGATTTTACTATTTTAAAGTAGTTACTATAATAAGCTATTGATTTTTTCAATAAATGCTTCTTTAGAAGCTGCACCAACCATAGTATCAACTGTTTCACCATTTTTCATGAAAACAATTGTAGGGATTGATCTTACACCAAATTTTTGGCTTAATTCTTGTTGTTCATCTGTATTTACTTTACAAATATTTGCTTTACCAGCAAACTCTTCTGCTAACTCTTCAATAATTGGAGAGATCATTCTACAAGGTCCACACCAAGGAGCCCAGAAGTCTACAAGAGATACACCCTCTTTAGTTGTTGCTTCAAAATTGTCATTTGTTAATTCTATATATTTACCCATTTTAATTCCTTTATTTATAATTTTAAAAATTGTACTATTTTTTTCTTTATTCATACTTAATTTTACTTTGTATAACAAACTATAAATGATATTTTTGATAAAATAGAGATACAAATAAAGATATGGATAAATTAATGAATATTAGAAAAGAATTTTTAGATTTTTTTGCTTCAAAAGAACATGAAATAATTAAAAGTGCACCACTAGTGCCAGATGATGCTACATTGCTATTTACAAATGCAGGTATGGTACAATTTAAAGATATATTTACAGGTGCAGTTCCGACACCTAAAATACCAAGAGCTACAAGTTGTCAACTTTGTGTAAGAGCTGGTGGTAAACATAATGATTTAGAAAATGTTGGATATACAGCAAGACATCATACGCTTTTTGAGATGTTGGGTAATTTTTCTTTTGGTGATTATTTTAAAAAAGATGCTATTTCGCATGCTTGGGAATTTATAACTAAAAATCTTGAACTTCCTATAGAGAAATTATGGGTAACTATTCACGATACGGATGATGAAGCTTATGATATATGGAAAGAGCATATTAGTGAAGATCGAATTATTAGATTTGGTGATAAAGATAACTTTTGGTCTATGGGTGATACTGGAGCTTGTGGACCTTGTAGTGAAATATTTTATGATCAAGGTGCTGAGAATTTTAATGGCCCTGAAGATAAAATGGGTGGAGAGGGTGATAGATTTTTAGAGATTTGGAATCTAGTATTTATGCAGTATGATAGAGATGCTAATGGAAAACTAAATCCACTTCCTAAACCATCAATTGACACAGGTATGGGACTTGAAAGAGTTGTAGCTATAAAAGAGGGTGTTTTAAATAATTTTGATAGTAGCCAATTTAAGCCATTAATTCAAAGAATAGAATCTATTTGTGATACAAAATTAAATGATAAAAATATTGGAAGTTTTAGAGTAATAGCAGATCACGTAAGAACTGTGGCTTTTATGTTAAGTCAAGGTATATTATTTGATAAAGTAGGGCGAGGTTATGTTGCTAGAAGAATTTTAAGAAGAGCAGTTAGGCATGGATATCTTTTAGGATTTAGAGCTGCATTTATGGGACAAATAATCGAAGAGCTTACTTTAATTATGGGTGATGCATATCCAGATTTAAAAGAAAAATATGATTTTATTCAAGAGCAAGTTAAATTAGAAGAGGATAGATTCTTTAAAACAATATCAAGTGGTATGCAACTATTTAATGAAGAGTTGAAAAATACTAAAGATGTATTTAGTGGTGAAGTTGCTTTTAGTTTATATGATACTCATGGTTTTCCATTAGACTTAACAGAAGATATGTTGAGAGAAAAAAATATGAAAGTTGATAATGATACTTTTGATAGATGTATGGATGAGCAAAAAGCAAAAGCCAAGTCTGCATGGAAAGGAAGCGGAGATGATGAAAATAGTGGAGATTTTAAAAAGATTTTAGATTCTATTGGTTTAAATGAATTTATAGGCTATGAAACAACAAAATCAACATCTAAAATAGTTGCACTATTGGATGATAAATTTAATCAAGTAGATATTTTAAATATGAATCAAATTGGTTGGGTAATGCTTGATAAAACACCTTTTTATGCAACATCCGGTGGACAAGAGGGAGATAAAGGTGCTTTAGAGGATAGTGAACATATCGCTATTATCAGTGAAACCAAAAAATTCTTTGGAATGAATATGTCAAAAGTTGAAGTTGTTGGTTCTACTTTAAAAGTTGGGGAAACTGTTGATGCAATTGTGATAGCTAGGCATGAGGTTGAAAAACATCATAGTGCTACACACTTGTTACAAAGTGCATTAAAAATTGTTTTAGGTGATACTGTATCTCAAGCAGGTAGTTTAAATGATGACAAGAGATTAAGATTTGATTTTACATATGCAAAAGCTATGACAAATGAGCAGTTAAAAGAGGTTCAAGAGTTAGTAAATACAATGATTGCTCATAATATTGAAAATAATACTGAAGAGTTAAATATAGAAGATGCAAAGAAAAAAGGTGCAATTGCTATGTTTGGTGAAAAGTATGGTGATACTGTACGAGTTGTAGAATTTGGTGATGTTAGTGTTGAGTTTTGTGGTGGAACACATGTATTAAATACTGGTCATATAGGTAGTTTTTATATCACTAAAGAATCAGGAGTAAGTGCTGGTGTTCGTAGAATTGAAGCTGTATGTGGATTATCTGCTATAAAATATGCAAATGATGCTTTACATAAATTATCTACAATTGAAGTAGAGGTAAAAAATAAAGATATTTTACAAGGTATAAACAAACTAAAAGAACAGATAAAACAGTTGAAATCTGAATTAAAAGATGCTCATGAAAATGTTTCAACACCATTGGAAGAGTTAGATATAGATGGTGTAAAAGTTGTTGTAGATATCGTAGAAAATGGTGATATAAAAAAGCTTGTTGATGATATGAAAAATGGACATGAAAAAATAGCAATATTATTATTACAAGTAAAAGGTGATAAGGTATTATTAGTAAGTGGTGTTAAAAATGCAAATATTAAAGCTGGAGATTGGATAAAAGCAGTAGCTCCAATTGTTGGTGGAGGTGGGGGTGGAAGACCTGACTTTGCACAAGCTGGTGGCAAAAACCCATCTAAGATAAAAGAGGCAAAAGATTTTGCAATAAATTTTTTAAAAGATAATTTATAAAATTAAATAAATTTTGATAAATATTAGGGATATGTTTGAATTGTGATATAGAGATTAAGCGTGAAAATGAAGCAAGTATTGTTTTAGATATTAATGGAAACTGGCTAAAAAATAATTTAGTAGAGGTATCTATTAAGCTTAAAAATATATCATCAAAGGTTCAGAATAAATCAGTCATATTTGATTTTGAGAATATAAAAGATATTGATTCTGCTGGAATTATTTTGATTTTATCAAATATGACAACATATATAAATAAAAACTGTTATGTAACAGTGATAAATATGAGTCCAGATCATAAAACATTATTATTATTTTATAGGCAAAATAAAGTATCAAATAAGATAAGTTTTCAAAAAGAAAAAACTAATATATTTTATAGATTTGGTAAATCTTTTTATAACTTTTTAACTGGATTTACACAATTTTTAAGTTTTTTAGGTGAAAACTTTTATTTTTTTATACAGACAATAATAGATCCTCGTCAGATTAGATTTAAAGCTATTGTAAAGCAGATTGATCTATCTGGTATAAAAGCTTTACCAATAGTTATATTGACATCATTTTTGATAGGACTTGTTATAGCTTATCAAGGTGCTGAACAACTTCAACAATTTGGGGCAAATATATTTATAGTAGAGATGGTAAGTATCTCAGTAATTAGAGAGTTGGCTCCAATGATTACTGCAATAGTTATCGCAGGTAGAAGTGCATCTTCTTTTACAGCAGAGATAGGAACTATGAAAATTACACAAGAGTTAGATGCTATGAAAACTATGGGTTTTGAACCATCTATCTTTTTAGTTATGCCTAGAATAATTGCGCTTATGATTGCACTTCCTTTAATAGTTTTTTTAGCAGATCTTGTAGGGATATTTGGAGGTATGGTTGTAGCTAAATTACAACTTGGTATATCATATACAGAATTTATTGATAGAATTTATACTGAAGTAGATATTCGACATTTTTTTATAGGTATGGCAAAAGCTCCAATTTTTGGATTTATTATTGCTCTTATTGGATGTTATAGAGGATTTCAAGTAACAGGTAGTACTGATAGTATCGGTAAATATACGACAATAAGTGTTGTAAATGCAATTTTTTGGGTAATAGCATTAAATGCAATTTTTTCAGTATTGTTTACACAAGTTGGTATATAATAGTGTCAATTATTAAAGTTGAATCAGTAACAACAAAATTTGGAAGAAATGTTATTCATGATAATATCTCTTTTACTATTGAAAAAGGTGAAATATTTGGAATACTTGGTGGTAGTGGATCAGGTAAATCAACTATTCTAAGAGAGATTATAATGTTGGAGAAAGTACAATCTGGAGATATATCAGTATTGGATCAAAATATAAATAATATCTCTTTGAATCAATCAAATATGTTAAAAAAGAATTGGGGAGTGTTATTTCAATTTGGTGCTTTATTTTCATCATTAACAGTTCTGGAAAATATCTCTGTATTGTTAAAAGAATATACAACTTTACCTGCTTCATTAATAGAAGATATTGCATATACAAAACTTAAAATGGTAGGGCTTCCTACAAAGGCAGCTTCTTTATATCCATCTGAATTAAGTGGAGGGATGAAGAAAAGAGTTGGTTTAGCGAGATCTTTAGCAATGGACCCTCAACTTTTATTTTTAGATGAACCTACATCTGGACTTGATCCTGCTTCTGCTGAATCTTTTGATAGATTGATTGTAGATTTAAAAAATATGCTTAATTTAACAGTTGTTATGGTTACTCACGATTTATCAACTATTGAAAATGCACTTGATAAGTTTATAGTTTTTCATGATAAAAAGATTTTATTTAATGGCGATTATGAAGAGGCGATCAATTTTGATCATTATGCTATGAAAAAGTTTTTAAAAATATAATAAGGGATATAGAATATGGATAGTAAAGTAAATTTTACATTAGTGGGGATATTTTTATTTTCATTTATATTAGCAATACTTGGATTTTCTTTTTGGCTTGGAAAATATGGTATGGAATCAAAACAATCTGACTATTATAAAGTTTATCTTGAAGAATCTATTTCAGGTTTGAATATAGAATCATCTATAAAATATAAAGGTTTAAATGTTGGTGTTGTAAAAGAGATTAGTATAAATCCTAATAATTCAGAACAAATTGAAATTTTGTTAGAAGTGAAAAATGGCACACCTATAAAGAAAGACACAATGGCGATGTTAGAATCACAAGGAATTACTGGATTAAAATATATTGATTTAGTAGGTGGTTCTAAAGAATCTAAATTGTTATTGAGTAAAAAAGATGAAATTCCGGTGATAAAATCGAAGCAATCATTTTTTGGAAGTTTAGGTGAGTCAACTAAAGATATTACCCATAATGTAAATATTTTATTAGTTAAATTAAATGAAATATTAAACAAAGATAATATTGAAAATATATCTGGAACAATTTCAAATATAAATAATTTTACATCAAGATTAAACAAAACACTTGTTAAAGCTGATAATATTTTAGATAATGATGTACGAAATATTATTAAAGATTTTGATAAATTTGCAATACAGTTAAATCACACATTAGGGAAAACTGATTATCTATTAACCAATGATTTTAAAGAGACATTAAATAAAGTAAATGGAGCATCTGATGCAACAAAGATTGCATTTGTTGAGTTTGGAAATTTAGTAAAAGATGGTAAACTTGACTTAAAAGGTATTACAAATGACAGTTTAAAAAGATTTGATATTCTTATGAGAGAGTTAGGGATATCTATGCAAGATATGCAAAATATGATAGACCATCTAAATGATAGTCCTAGTGATATGCTTTTTAAGAAAAGAGCAGATGATTTTGGTCCAGGAGAAAAGAATGAATAAAATAATTAAAACCATTGTAATAGTAAGTTTTATTACATTATTTAGTGGGTGTTTAAATAAAACTCTTCCTTCTAATAAAGTATATAACTTATCTATATCTGAAAATTGTTGTCAGAATAATTTTAAAAAGAAAAGATTAGTATTAAAAGTATTAGAACCAGTTGCTTCTAAACATTTAAATAATCACTCGATATATTATAGTAGTGAAAAATATAGATTACAAACATATAAGTTAAGTAGATGGAGTGAAATTCCTTCAAAAATGATTTTAGAAGTTATAACATCAAAATTAGATAATTTAAATTTATATGAAAATATTATTACATCATATATCTATGCAAAGCCTGATTATACATTACAAAGTGAATTATTAGAATTTAAACAGATTATTGATAAAAATAGTAGTTATAGTAACTTAAAAATTAAATTTTATTTGATAAAAAATAATAATGAAAAAACTATAATATCAAAAACATTTAAATATCAAACTAAATCTAAAGAGATAAATGCTTTTGGAGCAGTAGAAGCACAAAATGAATCTATGAAGAATCTTATAAAAGATTTATCTAGTTGGATATACCAACATACAAAGGAAAAATAGTGGCAAAACTTGATAAAAATATGATGGCAAAATTGATGGAATTAAATGTGAAAATAACACAAGAAAAAGATTTTTCCAAAAAAATTGTTATCATGTCAGATGCTATAAAAAATATAATAAATGCAAATCGATGTTCAATTTTTGTACATGATAAAAATAGTAAAAGTTTTTGGACAGTACATACTGATGGGATAAGCTATTTAGAGTTACCAGATGATCAGGGAATTATATCTAAAGTGTATAATGAGAAAAAAATAATTATAGATAATGATGTTGAAAAAACATCTTATTCTATTAAAAATGTAGATCAAAGATATATTACTAAGACAATATTATCTATGCCAATTTTAGGATTTGATGAAGAGTGTATAGGCGTTGTTCAACTATTGAATAAAAATAATGATATTGGATTTAGTGATATAGATATTAAAGTACTAGAATTTGTAATAAATCATTTTAGAACATTTATTCAAATGATAGTTTACGATGATGAATAAAAAAGAGTTATATATTTTCTAATAACTCTTTTTTAATTCGTTCTACTTCATTTTGTAAATTCTTTAAATTTTTGCTATTGTCGATAATATAATTAGCCAGTAATTTTTTATCTTCTATATCCATTTGATTATTTATTCTTGATAATGCCTCTTCTTGAGTTGAATTATCTCTTTTAATTAATCGTTCTATTTGAATCTCTTTTGGAGTATAAACTACAATAGAATTTTGTATATTATAATTTCTATTTTCAAAAAATAATGGAATATCTATAAGATATGGTTTTTTTTGTTCTTCAAAAACTCTTGCATCTTTTATAATTTGTTCTTTTATTAGTGGATGTATAAAATTTTCTAATTTTTTCTTTTCCATTTTATTATTAAAAATAAGATTTCCTAACTCTTTTCTAATAACTTTATTATTTTCTATATATTCTTCTCCAAATAGTTCCGCAATTTTAGAACTATTTATATCTAGAAGTTTATGTGCAATTTTATCTGCATCAATAGTTAAAAAACCATGCATCATAAATAAAGAGGCAACAGTACTTTTGCCTGTTGCTATTCCCCCTGTCAATGCAATTGCATGTTTAAATTCGTTATTATCGTTTTGCAATGCCAGTTATCGCTTTTGAAATATATGTAGGATGTACAAAAACTGAATTTTGTAGCTCAGTATTATAATAATTACAATCTTCTAATAAATCAGAAACTTGAAGTACAATCTCAGCTTGTGGATGATATTTTTTAGAAGAAAAGATTAAAGTGTTATGACCAAAAGTAAATGGCATTGATATCCAAAAGTTTTTTCCAATAGTTTCTAACTCTTTTTTTGATACTTCAATATCTTTATATATAAATGAAGCTTTAGTTACGAAAATACCTTTTTTTGGTTCTAAACATCTTTCAACAGATGCCATATCTAATTCAGATGGTGTATCATTATTATATAGAATAATATCAAATTGACCTTCAATATTAAGAGCATCACTAAAAGTTATATCTTTACATTCATGCTTATCAAGTTCAGCTTTAAAATCTGAAGATACATCACCAACTACTAAAATCTTATTTATATCTTTATGTGAACACAACGGTACATGTACCATCATCTCATCATATGCAAAACTCTTATTTTCTATATTTGCCATTTTGTATAAACCTTTTTAATTATTTTTAGATATAATACCAAAATTAACTGAAAGATGTTTTAACTCGATTGAGTTTAGAAATTTCTTAAGAAAAAATGTTAAGATCGATATATAACGAGTAAAATAAAGGTAAAAAATAATGAATATTTTTGATAAGATTAGAAGTTTTTGTGGAACATTTAGAATTATACTTGGACTAATGGTATTACTAATAGGTTTTCTTTTAGGTGATGGTAGTTTTAATTTAGGTTGGTGGTACCTTGGATTTATACCTCTTATTGCAGGATTAACTAATTTTTGTCCAATTTGTATTATTACAAAAAAATGTTCAATTAAATAAAGGGAAAATTCATGAGTACAATTTCATATAAAGATGCAGGTGTAGATATAGATGCAGGAAATAGTTTTGTAGAAAATATTAAGCCATATGTAAAATCAACAATGATTCCAGGTGTTCTTGGTGGTATAGGTTCATTT
>Ga0256837_1002568_pt1 | contig 11156 bp, 12 predicted proteins | sample 4562384metaG_FD_185976 | JGI IMG/M metagenome (GOLD analysis project Ga0256837, IMG submission 185976) | Hydrothermal vent microbial communities from Guaymas Basin, Mexico - 4561-384 | ecosystem: Environmental > Aquatic > Marine > Hydrothermal vents | place: Mexico: Guaymas Basin | collected... | reverse complement strand
TACTACCGGTTACACGGATAGTAACGTCGTTTGAAGAGCCAGCTGCTAAATCGCTAATTTGACCAGTGCCACCTTGTGTGGCAGTTTGCGTGATGTTAAATTCAACGTTAATTGTTGAGGCTGAGCCAAACTGTGCGCCGCGAACTGAATAATTTGCAATAGAAGAGTGGACTGAATTAGAACCTGTTTCTTTAAAAGCTTGACTACCATCTAATAGACGTTTGCCAGAAAATTTTGTGGTATTAGCAATACGATCAATTGTATTAATAGCTGAATCGACTTCAGCCTGATTAGCGGCAATCTGTTTTGCATCCATACCACCTGTTGAGGACGCTTCAACAGCTAAAGAACGCATTGACTTTAATAAAGTGTTCATTTCTGACAACGCACCTTCAGCTGTACCAATTATATTTGATGCACGCTGTGAGTTAGAAATGGCTTGCTCCATACCGCCAATTTGAGCACGCAAACCTTCACTGATTACCAAACCAGCGGGCTTGTCAGAGGCTGTATTGATAGCATAACCAGAAGAAAGCTTCTGAAGCGATTTGTTTACACGGCTATCTGTAGCCATAAGTTGATGATGTGCGTTTAAACTTGATATGTTATTTGCAATTCTAAGTCCCATTTTATCCTCCTTGATAAATAACTAACCGTAGCATCCTTGCTACTTAGTGGGGTTTCGTAACTGCCTTGTATATAACTAATTTCCTATATCCCTATAGTTGATCGAACCCTAGCCTCAAAACCTCCTTTAAAAATTCTAAAACTGAAAAGCCTCGGAGCACCAACCCCGATCGATCATAATATGATTATCGGACACATACTGGAGTAACTTAAGATTTTTTTTGTTTATTCTTCAATTTCTTTTTGACGTGATTGATTGTAAAAATCTTTAGCGGCTGCATACGGGTCTAAAGAGCCCTCTAAGGCTATATCAATATCTTTATACTGAAAGGAAAGCTTATTTAACTTGTCTGTTCCGCCTAAAGCCAAAGTTACCAACCAATCATCAACAAAGAAATATGGATGGACGAAAGTCCCCCCATACCAACCTATACCGTCACGCAATGAACTAGGTCCCAACAATGGCAAAACAATATAAAATCCATGCCCGAGTCCCCAAGATCCCATGGCCTGCCCAAAATCTTCAAAAACAGGTTGAATGCCATTTGAACCTTTAGCCGCTATATCCCTAAACCCCAACAAACCCCCACTGGTATTAGCTACAAACCTGATAGTTTCAGACCCAGCATCATGCCATCTCCACTGCAAAACACATGCACTGGCACGCAAAGGATAACCTAAATTACGGAAAGCATTATTTAAGCCTGTTCGTGCTGATTTAGGTACTACTATTTGCCACCCCTGTGCCAACGGCTTACCTAAATATTTATAAAATAAAAGATTTAATTTGAAAATAGGCTTATTAATAAATTTTAAAGGATCTCTTAAAGCAGGAGCTTTAATTGTTGTTACTTCTGACAATTCATCACCGTCATCATCGTCTAAAAAATCTAAATCGTCATAGTCATCGTTACTGATACTTACAGGATTAGATGTTAATTTAGCCTCATCTGCCATAATGGCAGGGTTTGTCATAAAGTACAAAATAAAAATAAATAATAATTTTTTCATAACTCAATTATAGCAAGTGGTTTTATTTTTTAAACAGTCTGTTATATAAAATCTAACAATGACAATCGTTGTACTTGACCCGCTGCACGCATACCAGCCTCAAAAGTATTCATCAAGCCTTGATACTCTAATGCTGCATCAGCATAATTTAAGTCAACTATTTCAGACAATAGTTTAGTCGTTGTCATACGCTCATCTATTACTCTATCTTTTGTATTAGCAACCCTAACAGACCTAGTGCCTAAATCGGCACGAGCACCTAAAATTGTACCTAAAGCTTCTTGCAAATCCCTATGACCTCTTTCCATTAAACTTCTATCGTCACTATACATACCATCAGTAATATCACTTAATGCCGTAAATAAGTTATTGGCCCGCAATCCATATTGCATATCTTCACCTGTTATAGTGCCACCAACTGATGTTCCAGCTATACCTAAAGTACTTGCCGTTGGTAAGCCGTTGGTTTCACCAATCACCATATCACCAGCGCCACCAGTATTATCTACAATATCAATACCACCCGTAGTTTTATTTAAACTCGCTGTGATATTGGCATCACTACCGTTTAAGGCAACCAAAATATCATTAATCGTAGTAGCATTAGACAAATCAACAACCGTATTAACTCCATCCCCTGTAGTTACAGATACGGCACCTGCATCCCAACCTCTACCATTATTAATATTGCGCAATAAACCTTTATCCGTAAAACTTTCTATACCTAACTCTGCAGCTGTTGTACCACCATTTTCAATGATTTTTAAAATTGGCCCACTGACATTAGATTCTATTTTTAAAGAATTATCTTTTTTATTTATGGATGCGACAACATCTAAGTCCTGACTATTAATCGCATTAACCAAATCACCCATAGTATCCATCGACATCATCTCTGCACGAGAAAAAGTATGGGATTTATTACCATTAGAAATTATAAATCCAGCAAAACCATCATCGAGACCACCATTTGTTGTTAAACCAGTGCCACCATTAATAGTAGTTAACTTTGTTGTTAAACTTAAATCTGGATTTAAATCTTTACTTACAGTATCTGCATTGTTTAAAGGAACTGTTGCCGGCTTTAAAATCCCCAACTCTTGACCTGTTGTACCGTTGCCTATTTCTTCAATATAAAACTTTTTACCCACTGCACCATTATTAGAGCATTCAACAAAAATCCCATTAGTACCAGTGTCTATACCAACTTCTAAATTTTCTGGAGGTGACGACCCTGTAGTATCACGTGTGTTATATTCAATTAAATCCTTAACATCTTGTAACGTAGAAGCTGAGGATAAATCAATAGTAACAGATTCCAAATTAGAATTTGGAGGCACTGGCAACAAACCAGGTCCTGTTGGATTAGACTTCTGCATAATAACTTTTATAGAACCAGGTGTAACACCGTGTCCTGAATTTAAGTCCTCTAGTTTTGTTTCCCAAACAATATCAGAATCTAAATCCTTAGCATTATCTACAGCAGTATTTAAACCTCCAAATACTGCCGAACCAGGCGAGTTAATTGATATTTTATCACCTTCATTTATTTCTAACTCATATTCGCGATCATTGCCATAATACTTTACACCATTACCATCATTTGCATAAGGCACCCTATCTGTTGCTGTGCCACCAAATAAATATTTCTCGCGAAACTGACGATTAGATGTTGCCAACACCTGCTGTGTAATTGACTCTAACTCAGCGGCGTTAGCCTTGCGAGTTTGCTCATCAGCACCAGAATCAACCGCATCTAAAGCTAATGCAGAGGCAGAATTAAGTAAGATATGTAAATCGCCTACAACAGAATCCGAAAGACCCAACATACTTTCGCCTAGGTCTATATTATCCTCGTATTGTTCATTACGCTCTATAACACGGTCATAACGTATAGCAGAATTAGCCTTAATGGCATTTTCTGATATGCGTAACACCGCTTTGCCAGAAGACATTTTTTCTTGAATATTAGATAAAGCTGCAGAATTGCGATTGACATTATTCATCGTTCGCACATTTAACATATTATGAGTAACTCTCATCATAGCAACTACCTCTTACATAGCTAACAAGGTTTGAAATACCTCGTCCATTGTTGAAATCATTCTTGCGGCTGCTTGGTATGAACGTTGAAACATCATCATCTGTGTAGCTTCTTCATCTAGCGATACCCCAGAAATCTGATCGCGCTCAAACTCTAAATTGGTTACTTCTAAAGTCTGAGCACTTAATTTATCCTCTGCTCTAGAAGTCCCCAAAGCAACCGACGATACAGTCGACTCGTGAAATTGCTCAAAACTCATACTATCACCCTGCATCAGTTTTAAATCTCTAAGCCCCAATAAATCTTGCAAATTTTTATTATCTGCCTCAGCAAAATCATCAACTCCAGGGGCATTTTCTTCATTGCGTTTAGATAATCTAGCCGCCGCAAATAGATTTGAATTATTTTCTACAGATTTGTTTAGCGCCATAGTATTGGCATTATATCCTGTAAAATAAGTTGCCACTCCCAAATATGCCAATACTGATGAACTGTCATTAGCAAATGAAAAAGTGTAACCATCATCCGAAGTTATTTCTAATTTACGTTGCGCACTAACTTTAGCATTAATATGATCAACTGAATTTAATATGCCGGCTAATTGATCTAAACTCATATCATTATCTAACGGTAAATCATCAGTTACATCACGCCCTTTAAAATCTTGACCGTTACCAACAACTACTCCTGAATTAGAATTAAAAATACCATATTCATCATCTACACTAATATTGCCACCACCATCAATTTTATCATGAATTACCAATCTATTTTCGCCACTGCTATTATCAATAGAGGCTTCCAATCTTCCTGCTGTATCTGCTGCCCCAGAACTTACTTTATTAATTGCATTAACAATATCTTGAATGTTATTAAAACTAGAATCCACCGTTACAGTGTAAGAATTTCCGTCTGTATCAGTTATGTCAATATCCTTTGGTGGAGAAGCAAGATTTTTCATATCACTTAGCAAAGTAGAAGGTGTTAAACTCATTCTATTATCTAAATCAACTGCGATGGTTTCTACCTTGTCTGCTACCGCACCTGATTCTGTACGCACGACAATATCAAACGAACCATTATCTACTTTCCATTTTGGTGTTTCAGGCTCAAAATTTAATTGAACTTCATCAAGTGACTTCGTAGTATTATCCACCTGTTGTTCACTAACTATTTCTGAGTAACCTTCTAATCCACGACCATTAGAATGAATTTTATTAAACTCCCAAATTAAACTAGCTGATAATTGATTAATATCGTCTTGATATTCATTTACTACATTATCACGCCCATATAAAAAACCACCTATTTGACCATCATTTGGATTAAATTCTCCACCATCTTCAAAAATTGGTGTCAATTTTCTGTTTGAGCCTGTTTCAGTTGTGGTCAAAGGAAAGTCTTTACCTCTGAATACAGCATAATGACCACGTACACTAATATTTAACGATCCGCTAGCATCCTCAATACCAGTACCGCCTGTCAATTTATATAATTCTTTTGCCTTTTCATCACGGTAATCACGCAAATCATTTGCTTCTTGCGTTCTTGTGCCACCAGCTTCAACAGTCATAATTTTCACATTTAAATCAGCAATTGCTTTAGTTAAACCATTTACCGAATCTACCGATGATGATATATCGCTGTCCAAGTCATCAGATATTTCGTCTAAATTTCTAATTAATTGATTCATACCTGAAATCATAGTTTGAGTTTCATTTAATACAGCTATACGAGAACCCGTATCCTCTGCCTTGGATTCTAATTCATGCAAAGAACTCCAAAACTCATTTAAATTTGAACTTAAATCTGTCTCACTTAATTCATTAAAGTGTAATTCAACTTTATCATAAGCAGTTGCAATTTCATCCAAATATGCTTGTTTACCTAAAGAGCCTCTCAATCGTTCTTCTAAAAAATCGTCCACTTGCCTATCAACATTTAAAACATCAACGCCCGTGCCGATAAACCCCGTGCCTTTATCAATACCTGCGTTAGATCCCAATTCTACAATCTGTCGTGAATAACCTGGTGTAGATGCATTAGATATATTATGACCAATAGTATCTAATGCAGATTGTGCTGAACGCAAGCCAGACTGAGCATTAAAAATTGCTTGAAAACCGCCCATCTAAGCCTCCGCGTTAAAAAAAGAAACCTGTCTTTTATTACTTTCACCAGAAGAAGTATACGTCCCGTCTGTACTTTTACATGCCTGCTTAAAATAATCAGTAATCCTTTGCTGTGATCCTTCAAGGATTTTTCTATTCATATCATTGGTACGTTTTACTTTAGTACCTACATCAATTAGTTCAGTACGTAATTCTGAAATTTGAGCCTTATAAGAACCTTCCATCAACTCCAACAATTCACCCAAACGTATATTTTCTGCAGCATCTAAATGCTTAGCTAATCTAGAAGTATTAAAAACACGCAAAGATGTAATATCGCTTAACTCAAAGGCTAAACTTTCTTCTTCTTTAGCGGTTCTAGATATAATTTCGGCATCAACTTTTACAATAGCTTCAAGTTTTTCCTCCACCACGGTTGAAAGTTTATGACACAATGATATTTCTAATCTCAACGATTCTATTACATCATCGTACAAAAAAGACGGCGTAGTCATAATATTATTATCGGTACTTAAGTCATTTGTCTTTAACGTATCCATTATTTTTTCTCCGTATAAGCTGTAGCACCCATCATTTGTTTTGCCTTATCTTCTGCATCAAGAGCACGAGTAAATTGTTGCATCATTATGTTACTTAATCCCGAATTACCATTACGCGCCATATCTTTTGCCATTTCTTGATACTTCATATCTTCAAACATGTCTTCACCAGCTCCGCCATGAAACATCTCGTTTTTATGCACTGTTTTCTTCATAGATTTTAAAACCTCTAACCATAAAACAGATTCAAACTCCTCTGACAAAGCACGCATCTGACGTTCTTTACCTTCGCGATCTTGAGCGTAACCCTCTTTTTTAATTTGATCAAGAGTTGGTGAACTCTTTAAAGTAGGCATAGTAGTTAATGAATAATCCATAATTACAACATTATCAAAAGCGATTCTAACGCCTTAGATGCCTTACTAATTGCCGCCATATTTGGCGTGTACTGAGCTTCACAATTTGCCGCCATCACTTTGTAAATAGCAGAATTTCTATGCTGTTGAGTTACTGTAGTTAATTCTTCCTGTACCATAGTCATCTCCTACATGATTATCAGTTTTGCGTGTAGCGCGCCCGCTTCTTTAAGCGATTGTAAAATTGCTATTAAATCTTTATTAGGCACTTTCATTGCATTAAGTGCATCGACAATATCTTTTAATTTTGTACCTTGTCTAGCCATTAAAGGATAAATATTATTATTTTTAGCAGGTTGTGCAGAATTATTTAATTGTTGTATAGTATTATCCACTGGTATTGTAACACTCAAACCAACTTGATTAATCGCCACTGGAGAAATCCACACATTCTCATCAATGATAATAGTTCCCGTACGCTCATTAATTACTACAGTAGCTTCATGATCTGGCAATATAACTGGCAACTGCAAAATCCTATGGGCAAAGCTGACATGATCATTTAAATATTCATGAGGTATCACTATTTCAATAGATCCTGCATTAAGTGCCTTAGCAAGTTTTACCCCAAAATCCTGATTGACAATATCTTGCACTTGTTTAGCCGTAGTAAAATTGCTTTTGCGTAATGAAATTCTCAATTTGCCATTTTGAATAAAATCTGTATGAATATTATCCTCTACAGTAGCGCCATCGGGAATTGTACCAACCGTTAAGTGTTCACCTTGACCTATCAAAACCGAACCCTGCGCTATAGCATATACACGACCATCTAAACCTTTTAATGGCGTTGCCAATAAGCGACCACCCTGTACAGAACTTGCAGAACCTGGCGAAGACACATTGACAGATATTTTACTGCCATCAACAGCAAACGGTGTTAATTGAGCCGTAACAATTACAACCGCTACATTTTTAGTATTTAAATCGCCCAACATTACATCTTTTTGACCTAAACGGTTAAACATTGTTTTTAAATTTTTACCAGCTAATTTACCACCATCTCCTGTACCCTTAAGCCCTACAACCAAACCTGTTCCAATCAATGTATTAGATCTTACACCTTCAATATTAGCAATATCCTCAATACGCACTGCATGGGCTGGCACAACATAAAATAAACACAATATTAAAAATAAAATAATTTTCATTAGAACACCCAAAACTTATTAAGCAACCTAGAAATTAAACCCTCTTTTTGAGCATCCGATACTGGGCCAGAACCGCCAAATTCAATTTTGGCATCGGCAACCTGTGAAGACAAAACTTGATTATTAGCATCTATATCTCTAGGCATAATAATACCTGTAAAGCGCACAAAGTGATGATCCTTGCCAATGGCAATTTCTTTGCGCGCAGTTAAAACCAAATTACCATTAGGCATAACTTCCAGAACTTCTGCCATAATTTTACCTTGAAAACTACTATCTTTTTCAACAGAAGCATCTGTCTTATAAGCTTTTTTTGATTGATAACCAATTTCTGGCAAAGTTTTAGCTTGCACTGGTTTTTTACCACCAAAATCCCATTTAAACCACGCCGATATTTTAGAGGCAAAGCTACTGTCTTTTTTTATATCTGTTTCATCATCATGTGTTGCTTTTGTGTTTTCTAAAATCAACACCCTAACTAAATCATGTCGTTGCCAACGTTTTTCTTCTGAAGTAAACAATTCAAGCTTATGATTAGCCTGAGCTCTATTCCAAATAGACGCAGCCTGAGCAGATACCATTAAAAACATAAAAGATAAAATTAATATTATTTTATTCATAATAACCTTAAAAAAGCACCTCTACCAAACCAGACCCAATAACCTTAGCCGAAAAATGTTGTCGAGTTCGTGGGTTAGACACAATAATGGTTTCACCTGCAACACCGTTTTGACTAGCCGTTGCCAAACTTTCCACAACAAAACCTTTACGTCTAGCCTGAACTCTAACCCTATCTCCAGCTACCACATCAAACACGCCAACCATATCTGCTGTGATTAAAGTTTTATGCCTAATGCTTCGCAAAGCACGCTTGCCAATAATATCTGCCATATTTGTCAAGACACCCTGCCGAGGATATTTAAAATTTATATAAGTTAAATCATTAGCCGTTATTAACTCGCCAGCTGAAACGTTAGTTTTTAGCATAATGCCTCGCAAAACTCCTGCTGGCTTTGCAACTGTTCTAGGACGCCTTTTAACTGTTGAAACTTGTGAGGGCTCGGTCTCTTTTGAATATTTCACAATAGCCAATGGAGGTTCCATCGTTTTTTCTAACTGCAACATCTGTGCTACGTCTCTTACCAAAGTAATTTGATGCGGTATCTCTAATTTAATATTATTTATACCCATTAAATCTAAACGAACTTTAATAATATCACCGTTTAGATATTTGATTTTTTTATTCGATAAAAACTGACCTAAAGGTATTGCTCTTAATTTATCTTCCAATTTTAAATTTCTTACGTTTATAATTGCGATATCTCCCAAAGTAATATCTTGAGCCTGTGTAGCCACTATCTTTGGCACAGACAATTTGTTAGCCCAAGCTATATTTGGCAACAAACAAAGCAATAATAAACTAAGTAATTTCATGATTATCTCTTTAATCCAACCGCTGTTTGCAACATAGAATCCGCTGTTTGAATGGACTTAGAATTTGATTCATAAGCACGTTGCCCCTCAATTAAATTAACCATTTCTTCTACTATTTGCACATTAGAACCCTCAACAAATCCTTGCAAAATACTTCCCATAGAACCATCACCGGGATTTGCTACTGTAGGCGCACCTGAAGCAGGAGTTTCCTCATATAATGAATCGCCAATAGATTTTAATCCTGCGGGATTAATAAATCTTGCCAAAGTCAATTGCATCTCACTTGGATTGTTTTGACCTGCAATCTTAAAACTTACAACGCCGTCTTTTGAAATAGTTATATCTTCTGTTCCATCAGGAACTGTAATCTGTGGCTCAATAGGTAATCCATCATTAGTAACAAGCCTACCTGTGTCATCTACTTTAAAAGAACCTGCTCTAGTGTATTTTATCTGACCATCAGTATCCATAATCTGAAAAAAACCACGACCTTCAATTAACATATCTGTTTGCTTTTCAGTTTGTTCAAAATTTCCCTGTGAAAAAACTTTTTCTGTCGCTGCAAATTTAACACCATGGCCAACCTGTATTCCAGTAGGCAAACGATTACCTTGTGTATCAGCTGTGCCAGAGCTACGTAAAGTTGCGTATACTAAATCCTCAAATTCAGTCAAAGTCTTTTTATAACCTGTTGTATTAACATTGGCCAAGTTATTTGAAATAGTATCAATACGCTTTGTTTGCGCATCCATTCCTGTAGCCGCTGTATAAAGTGATCTCATCATAATTTTATCTCCCCTTAACTGGGTATTCTACCAACATCATTAACTGTCTTTTGCAAAGTATCATCCTGAGCAGTTATCATTTTCATATTTGCCTCATAAGCTCGTTGACCCTCAATCATCTTTACCATTTCCTTGACTATAGAAACATTAGAACCTTCAACCATACCCGATTCCAAAGTAAAATCATCGCTGGCTTTTAAGCCTGCATTTTGATTGTCATACAAATTATCACCCATTTTTTTTAACTTAGTATAATCTTCAAAATCAACGATACCTATCTGACCAACAGCATTGCCATCAACGGAAACCAAACCATCTTTATCTATTACAATATCATCGCCATTAACCAAAATCTCAGAGCCTTGATTACTAAGTATTTTATATTTACCATCCTTAGTAACTAATGCGCCATTTATATCGCGAGAAAAAGATCCTGCGCGAGTATAATATGTTTTAAAGCCATCAGAGACCTCAATAAAACCAGAACCACTGACCATAACATCCAATGGATTGTTAGTCACTTTACCTGCGCCCTGCCCATGCAAGGTATAGCTACCTTCAAGCATAACAGAGCCACCAACCTGCTCGGCTACTTTATTTAACTGTGATGGATTAATATGTTTACGTTTGGCCTGCGTCTGGGTTTGTTGCATAACCATTACATCTTGTTTAAACCCAGTAGTAGATGCGTTAGCAATATTATTAGCAATGGCCTCTTGACGAGCCATTTGCATTAAAGAACCGCTAGTAGACAAATAAAGACCGTGTATCATACAGTGGCCTCATCATGTTCAACATCACCATAAGCCCAACCGTCAGCCACTGTCTCGTCCAATTCTAACAACAATTCACCCAAACCGACCTTGGTAAGGCGATGAGTAAATAATGATAATTCTTTGTCGAGTTTCTCAAGCACAATGGCTCCCACTAATAAAAAACAATTTCGTTAATTATTAGCAAAGAGCGTGCCAACCTGATATTTCCGTAAGACGTTGTATATAAAGGGTTTACATC
>Ga0256837_1002566_pt1 | contig 11165 bp, 6 predicted proteins | sample 4562384metaG_FD_185976 | JGI IMG/M metagenome (GOLD analysis project Ga0256837, IMG submission 185976) | Hydrothermal vent microbial communities from Guaymas Basin, Mexico - 4561-384 | ecosystem: Environmental > Aquatic > Marine > Hydrothermal vents | place: Mexico: Guaymas Basin | collected... | reverse complement strand
ATGATACTGAAAGTGATTGGACACAACCTAAAGTAATAGAAGTATTTGAAGATGAATTGAATACTACATTACCATTAGATATTAGTGTAGATGTACCTATTATCTATGTAGATAAAGATGAAGTATTGCATAATGATAGTTTCACTATTAAAACATCTAAATTTAGAGGTAAAAATGATGGACATCATAGTACTAGCTGGATAATTAAAGATGATAGAGGTAATGTTATATTTAGAAGTATGCAAGATAAAGATAATAAAACAAGTATAACTGTAAATAAGAGTGATTTAACACATGTAATGTTTGATAGGATAACTATTTTAGCTATTCATAATACATTATTAGGTGTTGAAAGTAGTGTTGGTAAAAAAGAGATAGTGCTATATGATGTTAATTTTGATGTAGTTAGTAATGTTAATAATATAATGCCTTATAGGGATTATGAATTAGTGTTAAAGAAAAAAATAACAACTAATGTAACTGGAATATTTAGAATAGAATTATTAAATATGAAAAATGAATTAATATATACTAAAGATTTTAATACTGATGTTACTAATATTATCATACCAGGCGGTATATTAAATAATAATAGTGAATATATATTAGATATTTATGTAAATATAACTGAAAGTACAATAAACGCTAAAAGAATATTATTACATACTATTGAGGTAGGTGATAATGATGTTATAAATCCAGAATATGTTTATAATAAAACAGTAGAATATTTACACGATGTAAGTTCACCATTATTAGAATATGGATGTAGTGTTAAAGAATTAACTAGTGGGTTAATACCATTTATAGAAGATGAAGAACAAGGTTATAGAGTTAAATTTAATAGAGATACTCTTAGAATGGAAGATGATGTTGAGTTAACTGGATTAAATTTAGATAATAGTGATAATGATAATACATTTATTAAAATTTTAAATAACAATACTGTTATTGTAGATACTAAAAATGATGATGGTGATCCTACATTTAAAATATTTAATTATAACCCTGTTAATGAGTCTATGGAGCTTGTACAGACAAAAACTAGAGATGATGAAGTTGATCCTATAGGGAAGACAAATGCTCTTGTAGTGTTAGATAATGATAACTTTATATACATGCCTACTAATAGTGGTAAGTTAATTAAATATAATATTCCTGATAATGAACTTACTGAATTGGCTATGGTACCTAATAAAGATATGAAAGATGGTGTTATATTTTATATAGGAAGTAATAGAATTATGATACTAGGTGGTAGTGAAAATAGTGGTTATAGTTATAATATAAATAATAAAACATTTTTAGAAACTATGAAAATAGAAAAAAGATTTAGCGATAGACCGCTTAAAGTTATACAACTTATAAATAATGATTATTTAATAGTTAGAACTACTGAAAAAGATGAAGATGAAAATGGTGATATTATGTATTACGATACAAATAACGATAGAATTAGTGTAGTTCCTATAGCTAATGAAATTATACCGTATTTTGATAGTTCATTAACATTAGTAACAGGAGAAATTGTATTAATCGAAAATAAAGATGATGCTAATAAATATTTTTTATTTAAATAGGTATTTATTATATATTTTTTATTTTGATTGTATGATTAAATTTAAAAGTACATTTAATACGAAACAAGGAGATAAATTATGAGTTTATTCGTTAACGCGTCGCCTGAATTTATTCCATTAGGAACAGACGACCAATCAATAAGACCAATACCGCCTGAAGAGATGGGACAATCACAACATATGGCTAAAGTTTATATTAAAGCACAAAAAGGTAGTACACAAGCGCTACCTTTAACTTTAACGGAAGCTATGCTACAATATGGTAGTGAGACATTTAATAAAGATGGTAAGTATTATAACCATAGTACTAGATTTTTAGAATATCTAGGCGCTAACAACAGAGTTATGATTAAAAGAATTGTAGATAGTGCAGTTAAACAAAAAGCTAATATAGCTATTTATTTAGATGTTTTACAAGAAGATGTAGAAAATTATGTTAGAGATCATAATGGTAATTATGTTATTGATCCTGATACTAATGATTATAAAGTTGATAGTGATAATGAAACTATTGATGGATATAGAATCAAATACATTGTTGAATATCAAACTGAAGATGTAGAATTAGGTTCTTTAGTGCCTAAAGATGGTACTATTGTTAGAAAAGATGATGATGGTAATGAAACTGCTAGATCAACTATGTATCCTATTTTAGAGTTTAAAGCTAAAGAAGTAGGTGAATGGTATAATAATTTAGCTGTTAATTTAGTTAAAGTTGGACCTAAAGATGCAGATGGTGAAGTTATAAGTGATACTAAAGCATTACAATATAAATTAAGTATTCTTAAAAGAGAAGATGCTAATAGTACAGCTAATATATTTAGAACATTAGATGGTGCACCAAGTGTTAATGTAACTTTAAAAGATAAAGTAGTTAACCCAAAAACATCAGCTAAAATAGATATTAAGACAATATTTGATAGTAAATGGTATAATGAAACAAATCAATATCTTCCATTAAGATATAAAGAATTTGAAGGTATGTATGTATATCAAGATAATATTACTGAAGTAGCTAAAATGGTTATGGAATATGAAAAAGATCATATTACTACCGAAGTTACTACTTGGGATGATGATCAAGATAGTGATACTTTAAGTTGGTTTGATTTTACTACTGACGATAAAGAAGAATTAGTAAAAGATGAATTATATTTAATGGATTTATTATCAACTACATCTGTAAAAGGTGTTCATTATTTTACAGTACTTAAAGATGAAACTGAAGCTGATTTACAATCTAATATGAGAGAAATCGATATTAATAAAAATATTCCTATATTCTTAAATGGTGGGGTTGATGGTAATCTTGATGAAGAAACTTTTAATAAAGAAGTTATTACAGAATTGAAAAAATATGCTGACCCTGATAGTGAAGTACAAGATATGGCTATTAATATTGAATCTGTTATGTATGATAGTGGTTATCCATTAGATGTTAAATTTGAAATGGTTAATTTTATCGCAAATAGAAAAGATACAATATTAGCATTATCAACACACGAAGATAAGTTAGGTAATAAAGATTTAGATTTATCAGGTGCGAGAGCAGTTGCTAGTGTACTTAAAACTAAATTAAAAATGGCTCCTGAATCAGCGTATTATGGAACTGGTGTAGCTAGAGCTGTTGTTATAGCTGGTACAGGTGTTTTAGTTAACTCAGGTGATGACAGAAGAATTCCATTAACTTTAGAATTAGCTGTTAAATCTAATGCTATGATGGGTGGTGAAGATTTCAAATGGAAACCTGAATTAGTATTTGATCACGGTGATGCGGCTAAAGTTAAAGAATTAGTGGATATCCATCCAGCATTTATTCCAAATGGTGTTAAACCAGCAATGTGGAAAGATGGTATAGTTTGGGTACAACCTAAAAATAGAAGAGAATATGCATTTCCTGCGATTCAAACTGTTTATGAAAATGATGCTTCAGTACTTAATAGTTGGTTTACTATTGTTGCTATTACAGCACTTAATAAAATTAATTATAAAGTATGGAGTGAATTTACAGGTACATCAACTATGACTGATGGTGAATTTAAAGTTAAAGTACAAGAATACTTAAACAAATTAACTAATGGAATTTTTGGTGGATTAATTAATGTAGTTAATGAAGTTGTTATTACTGGTGAAGATGCTGATAGAGGTTACGTGTGGAGAACTGTTAGTAAACTATACGCTGGTAATATGAAAACTAAAATGATTACTACTATTGAAGCTAATAGAAAATAAGTAAAGGATAGAAAATGGCAAAAAAAATAACAACTCCTGGATTAATGACTGATGCTATTGCTACTGAAGAGATAGGTAAAGCAGGTTATGGTGATCATTCTGGAGCTATGAACTTAGAATATGGTGGTATGCATGGGTACTTACCTCATATGCATGAATGGATGTCTAATCAAGCATATGTTAAAAGAAACTTAATTCCTGTAGTTTTAAGTTATCCTAAATTCTTCGATTATATGTCAAATCCAGATAAATGGAAAAAAGCATATAAAGCTCTTATCGAGCTTCATCCATTAACTATCGAAGGGTTTAATAGTGGACTTACTGTAGAAACTGACGAGCATCCTATAGGTGCTGGTACTGAAATGCAAGAAGAAATTATAGATGTTAAAAGAGAAAGAAGTACTCCTTCTTTTACATATAAAGAGAAAGCTGGTAGAGCTATTCAAAAATTTTTAGATACTGTAATTAGATACGGTTATATGGATCCAGATGTTAAAGCTCCGTTAGTTACTAAATTAGGTGGTAAAGCTATAACTAGGGACCCAAAAGATCCTAAAAAACCAGGTATTAATATATACACTCCTGATTTTTATACAGGTTCAACTATCTTTATAGAACCAGATATTTCACAACATAATGTTGTTGATGCATGGTTATGTGTTAATATGTTCTTTAAAGGAACTGGTGATAGAACAGGTAAAAGAGATATATCATCTGGTGGTGAAATGTTAGATTTATCTATTGAAATGGCAGCTATTACATTAAACAACCATAGTGTTCTTAATATGGCTCAAGGTATTTTAGATAGTCTTAATGCTGGGGTACTTGCTGGTATTCCTGATGATGTTACTGATTATCAATTACCTATTGATAGTATTCAAGCTAATGTTGCGGGTACTGAAGTAGGATTTAATCAGACTGCAGCTGAAGATAATAAAGTAGGAAAATAAAAAAGTTATAGTAAGGTTAATTCCTTACTATTAACTTAGTTATTTATCGAAAAAAATAATAAGATAAGGGATTAACCTTATCTTATTTTAATAATGCATCAGTAAGTTCTTGTTCCCATTGCTTTCTCAATGTTGTACCAACTTTCTTAGTAGGATCTTTAACATCTACTTTAATTACAGACTTAGTCACATCAGGCTTTCCATTAAGTCCTGGGTATGTGTGTGACTTATTGATGTTCACATTAATAGCACCCCTTTTACTTACACTATATCCTGCAGTACCAACTACTTTTTCAATGTTAGAATCTTCTAACATAATTTCTTTAGCTTGATCTTTAACTGTTTCAACAACAGTTTTAAGATAATCTTCATTATAGTCAGCTACTTCTTTTAATACTTTCTTATCTATAGGAGATTTGTCAAAATATGCATTTTCACCACCTACTGTTACTGTCGCTACACCGTTTTCTTTACTTACTGTAATTTCGTCGTTGTTAAATTTGATTGCCATGATAAGCTCCTTGAATTAATTTTGAATGGTTACAATATAACATAATGATTTGAGTTTATTAGTTATATTCAAATTAATAGTATATTAGTAAATATTATTGGGAATAAAGAATTATCTTTTACCTAATAGATTATTTAATTCATTTATAGTTTCTTGTAATTCTATTTCAAATAGTATAGGTAATTTATTTTCTACATAACTACTTCTTCTTTCTATTTCTTTTAAATCAACAGGAATTCTATTTATTAAATCTTTATTTCTTTTCATTCCGTGTTTATTTAATATTTTTATTAAATTTAAAACTATTTTTAATCTAGCTACTACTAATACCCAATATGATCTAATATTAAATATATCTTTATTAATATGTAATGCTTCTATCATATTATTATTATATATAGCTGGTATAGTTTTTAATAATTGTGTTAAATATATATTTCTATTTTTAGTATCTTTAACTACTTCTTTTAATATATTATTTACTTTATCATTATAGTCTATAATTAAAAATGGATTTTTATTATCTAGTTCTGTGTATTGCTCAATATCTAATGCTATATTCATATATCTATTAAAGATAGTTAAATCTATCATATTGTTTAAAACATTAGGATAAACAATAGTAGCTATAAATACATTAGGGTCTATAGAATCATCATTAGACATTCTTTCTAAAGCCCAATGTCTATATTGTAATAACATAGTTACTATATCTATTTCAAATATAGTTAATGTATCTATATACATATCTATATTTTCAAATGGTACTGTAAAATTAAGTTGTACGTTATCTGTTTTAATAACTCTTAATGTTTCTAATTCTATCCAATTATTAGCTATATAATCAAAATCTATATCATTATTAACAGATAGTAATATTTCATAACTATTATCACCATATATTTCTGATTCTAATACTTTACCAGAAGATAAGTCATTTACTATATTTAATTGTTTAGCTATATATTCAGCATTACTATCTACATATTTATAGTAATCAAATTCATCTTTAGTTATATCAGTTCTTAATAGGTCTATTAATTTAGATAAGATATTTTTATTATTAGTAGCTCTTATTCTATATCTATAATAATTTTTTACTTTTTCTAATTCAAATAGGTATTTTCTCCTAACCCAATCAAATCTACTATATTCTTTAACTGGGTAATCTATATCGTCTATCTTTTTTATAAAATATTTTAACATATGTATATCCTTTGATATTTAATTCAAAAAACTTTAGCTATGATGTATATTATTTTTAATCCCAATAATATTAGGGTATGTAATATTAATGTAGTCATAGCTAAATAATTCTTTTCTCGAGAGAAGTATGACTAGTTTAATATAAGTATTTATTTTTTAAATAATATACTTATATGAGTAAATGTAATCTATGCACATTATGTGTATAGGTAAAACCCTGACACGGGTTAGTAAACAAATCAATTTAACAAGGAGCTTAAGATGGCTGTAAAAGTAGGTAACAACGGAAATGGTGGTAGTAAAAGTGGTAATGGTTTTGAAAAAGTATTTAACGATAATACTACACAAAACACAGAACAACCAGCAGCAACAATGGGAACTAATATGATTGGTTTTATGCCAACTGACTTAGCGCTAATGAACGCTAGCGCTGGAAGTGAATACACAGAAAAGTTCGCAACTATTATTAAAGAAATGTATGCGAAATTAGGTACTAACAAACCTAAAGTGTTTGTGTTTGATAAAGAAATTATTGTAAATTTAGGATATAGTTTTATAGTAGTTACTCAAAGTGAAGGAAGTGAAGTATACTACTATACTATTGAATTAGCGGCAACTGGTAACAAACCATTAACATCATCTGAAATGATGGCTGAATTTGACGAAGCTATCAAGATGAATAGAAAAGTTAATGCGTATACTATGGACCAAACTATTGATAGTTATATCCACAATATGATTGTTAAAAGACTAGCTGAATCATATGGAAATAAAACATTCGTATCAGTAGACGGTGTAATTGTAAATGAAGCAGCTGATGTTGATAATATTGCAAGAAGAGTAGCTGCGTTAGGTTATAATGCTACTAAGATTGAAATCGTACTTAAAAATAGTAGTGATTTAAATATCGCAGCAGCATTAGCAGCAGCACCAGGTAGTATGTTCAACATTACTGTTAACCCAGTATCTAATGGAGCAATTCAAGATGAGGTAGATAAACCACATAGAGCTATGTTTAATATTACATTAGATATGGTTACCAGAAAAAGTGTGCAATCAGTACATATGAGTAGTGCTGGTAATCAAACATTATGTAATATTACTGGTTATATCGATGCTATTCCTGAAGAGATTCAAGTACCAACAGCATATGGACAACCACCAGTAACACAAATTAGATTACACCCACATGTAATTGTTACAAATATTAAAACATCATATCCTACAACTGGGTATTTACTAATGGCTATTGCGACATCATTAGTTATGGATGAACCAGATGTTTTATATCCTATTATTGCTAAAGATAATAATGTTGGTGCTCTTAACATCATTACTAATTTAGAAAATAACCAAAACGGTATTGGACAAATTTTAGACTTAAGTAGTAAGAAAGTAACTCAAGAAGAAGCTTTAGTTAGTATTAGAGAAATGTTCTCTCTAAAACCAGTATTTAGTATTGATGCTGATGCATTTGGAGCTGATAGCTATATGACATCTATCTTATCAACTGCAAGTAGATTAGATGGTAGTCCAGCTAGTAAAGGAGCTTTAGATAAAATCTTAGCAACAGTAATTAATCTTACTAATGGAATATTCCCTAAAGATTATCCAATAGGAAAAATCTTTGCTAATGAGTCATTCCTAATTCCAAGTGGATATTATTATGCTAAAGATGGTGAGAAAGATATTAAAGACATCACACTATCATTCTTAGCTAAACATACTGGTGATACTATGATGCTTAACAAATACATCTTAGGGGAATTCCCTAAATCAAAATCTAATGTAGACCCATTTATTGTTAGATTAGATTTCACAGCTAAACTATTACCGGATGCTACTATTGACACAAGAACAAGTAGAATCAGATTTAGTGGTGAATTTATGGATGTATTATTAAACAGTGTTAGACAAGCAGGATTTGATCCTAAATATAGACCATTAGTATCTATTGCTAGTGAAGTTAATTATGGACAAATCCAAAACTTCCTTGGGAATGCAGTATTTAATGGAAATCCAGGATTTGGTAGAGTAGGAGTAGGAGGAAATATGTATTCTTACCAAATGCCAACATATGGTGGAGGTGTAGGTTATAATAGAGTATATTAATAATATAGATAAGTACCTAACCGGTACTTATCATATATATTATTTTTTTTATAAAAATTAATTAAAAGGATTTAAAATGAAAATAGAAGTAACTATAAATGGTAAAGTGGTAGATGTTAATATTAATAGTAAGTTAAAAGTAAGTAATGATGAATTATATACTGTAAAAGTTATCGATGACATTAATGATGTTGTACAAGACATTAAAGTAAAGCAAATAGCGTGTGGGGTTGAGCATACTTTTATCATAGATGAGTGTGATAGATTATTATCTACTGGTAGAAATAATTATGGTCAATTAGGCCTAGAAGATAATGTTGATAGAAATATATTTACATATACTGGTTATGATGGTGTACAGCAGGTAGTATGCGGTGAGTATTGTACATATATTATAGATGAATATGATAGACTATTTGCTACTGGACTTAATGATAAAGGTCAATTAGGATTAGGGGATAATAAAAATAGAAATGAGTTTATTTTTACAGATAGACGCGGGGTTAAACAAATATCATGTGGTGAACGACATACATTTATTATTAATAAGTATGGTTGGTTATTTTGTGCCGGATGTAATTCTGAAGGACAATTAGGTTTAGGAGATACTGATGATAGAGATGTGTTTACATATACTGGTATCGGTAATATAAAACAAGTGGCTTGTGGTGGTGAGTATACATTTATTATAGATAATGTTGGTAATTTATTAGGAGCCGGTAGTAATTATTTTGGTCAGTTAGGTTTAGGAGATAATAATAATAATATATGTAAATTTACTAATACATATATAACTAATGCTCAACAAGTATCCTGCGGTAGATTACATACTTTTGTTATTACTAAAGATGGTAATGTATTAGCTACTGGTAGAAATGAAAATGGACAACTAGGACTAGGTGATAATAATGATAGGCGTGTATTTACATATACAGGATATGATATTATTAAAGAGATAATCTGTGGTGAATTTAATACATTTGCTATAAGCAAATATGGTGGATTATATGCTACTGGTTGGAATGAACATAATCAGTTAGGTTTAGGAGATAATAATGAAAGATATAAGTTTACAGATACCGGTTGTCAAGATATTGTTAAAGTAGCATGCGGGCGTTATCATACTGTTATTATGAATTATAATGGTGTTATATTAGCCACCGGGGATAATGATTATGGACAATTAGGTATAGGTAATAATGATGATAAAAATACATTTACAAAGATTAATATAAGTAAATAAACATATGCGTGTGATAAGACAGTCTACTTAGACTGTCTTATTTTTTTTATATCACGATTTTATAGTGATATATCATATAAATAGATAAATATATCATATAAGGAGAAAATTATGGGTGTAACACTTAGACTAACTAACTATGATAGGTTATTCAATAACTTATCTACTAACAAAATTATAGTAAATGATTTTAATTACTATAACCACACAGAGATGGAAACAGTGCAAAAAGTCATTTTCACTGTCTATAATAGTGATATTATGGATGTCGTTCCAACATGTGACTGTGGTGCTACTACAGGCGGGTTTATGTTAAATAAAATATGCCCACATTGTAACACAGAAGTGCTTGATCCTAATGAAAATAAAGCACCAGTACTTTGGCTCAAATCATTACTACCTAATGTAAAAATGATAAACCTTACTTATTATAATATGTTAAAAAGACTATTAGATAGTAGACATATAGATTATGTTAGATGGATGATAGATTATAAATATAATCCTCCAGTACAATTACATAATTGGATATATGGAGTTAAAGACATTTTAGGAGAAAGGTCATATACTAACTTTATAAATAAGCAAGAAGATATACTTATCTATCTTATCAATAATTCTCACTTCAAGGACCAGAACAAAAATGATAAGTTAAAACAACTTTTACATATATGGAAACATCATCATGAAGATGTGTTAACTAATGTAGCTCCTCTTATCAATAAGAAGTTATTCGTTATGGAGAAAACTAATAAGGGTAAGTATATAGATTTAACTGTATCATTAGCTATAGATACTGTAGTATCTTGGATAAAAGCAGCTTCAGACATGGATATGAAAGATAGATATAAAGATAGAGTTATGGGAGTAGGTATATCTAAACTAGCTGAATTAGCTTCAGAATATGAAGAAGCTCATCTAGGTAAAAAACCAGGTGTATTTAGAAAACATGTATATGCAGCAAGAAGTCATTTTACATTTAGAGGTGTTATTACTCCTATAGTAGGACCTCATAAGTATAATGAAATACATCTACCTTGGTCTATAGCAGTAACAGCAATGAGACCACATATATTGAATAAATTAGATAAGTTAGGATATACATATAAACAAGCAAATAGAATGCTATATGAGTCTGTTAAAGTATATAATCCAGTAATAGCTACTATCATGGATGATATGATAAAAGATTGTCAATATCCAGGTATGGAGTTTCCAGGAATACCTATTATAGGATTAAGGAATCCAGGATTACTTAGAGGTTCAACAGAAGCATTTACTGTATCTGTTATTAAGAAAGATCCTACAGATATGTGTATAGGATTTCCTAT
>Ga0256837_1002565_pt1 | contig 11166 bp, 12 predicted proteins | sample 4562384metaG_FD_185976 | JGI IMG/M metagenome (GOLD analysis project Ga0256837, IMG submission 185976) | Hydrothermal vent microbial communities from Guaymas Basin, Mexico - 4561-384 | ecosystem: Environmental > Aquatic > Marine > Hydrothermal vents | place: Mexico: Guaymas Basin | collected... | reverse complement strand
TTCACTCTCTCCTGAACTAGTGATTGTTACTTTACCAACAGTAGTGCCTGATATAGCATTCTCTGGTACGCTTCCTACCGATGAAGCTAAAACAGGAACAACTGAACTACCTATTTTTGTTACATTGATTGTAATAGTAACTGAATTACTAGCACCTGTTGAGTTATTTGCAACTGCTTGAAGTGAGTAAGATGGTATACTATTATAATCAAATTTTGCATTTGTAGCAACAGATATGATTTTTGTAGTTTTATCAACTATAAAGTTAGATGACCCTCCTCCACTTAATGTTAGAGAAGTAATATTAGAAGTTCCACTATCTTTTACAATTATACTTCCTACTCTACTTCCAGCTTTAGCATCTTCAGAAACTGTTCCTTTTGATGGCTGTAAAATAGCTGAACCTGCGATTCCTTGCTTAGTAACAAATATTTTGAAATCTGCTATATTACTATCTCCACTAGAATTTGTAGCTACTACTTTTAAATTATACGATGAGGTAGTGTTATAATCAAAAGATGCACCTGATGCAACAGTTATATATCCCCTGTTATCTATTAAAAAATTTTGGTATCCTGTTCCACTAATAGTTATCTTTGAAATAGAAGAAGAACCTATACTCTTAATAGTAACTGCTCCAATACTGTCTCCAACTAAGGCATTTTCTAAAACTGTTCCACTCGAATTCTCTAATATAGGTATCGTATTATTTCCATCTATTGATATAACACTAATATTTACATCTACACTATCACTATCTCCTAAATCATTTTTAGCTATTGCTTTTAAAGTATAGAAAGAAGTTTTAGTTGAATTTAAATCTGATCCTATAGAGACTATAATATCTCCTTTAGAATCAACTTCAAAATTCTTATATCCATATCCACTTAAAATAATTTCATCAATTGGTTTATTTCCTGTAGACTTAATTTTAATAGTACCAACCTTAGCCCAACCCTCAGCTCTTTCTAAGACACTACCAACAAAGTTTTCTAATATAGGAATGGTTTCTAAACTATCACAACCACTTAAATCATATTCACATAATGCACTGTCAACACTTTTAATATCTTTTGTTATATTTTTCATAACATTATAAGCATCAGTAACTTTACTATTTCCAGCATCTGCAAACTCTAAACCAATAATAGTTTTATTATCTAAAATTAATTTATCATCACTCTTCGCACCATTTACAACAGCTAAAATAAATAATGAACGAGAAATTAATTCATCATCTAAGGCTCTTTCCCAATACTCAAAACCTTTATCATCTGGTTTACGGTTAAACATATTGTCATATACAGCATTTACAAATTCTGCATTAGTAAAACTAGAAGGATACATATTTTTACTCTCTTGCTGATCATAAAAACTTGTAGCTATCTCCTCTAAGAATAGTTTGGAGTTATTAATCCAATATTTCAAACCAGCATCATCAGGAGCTCTATTAAAATTTGCAACATATAATTGCGTTACATTACTTTTATTAGCTATAGTAGCTTGAAGTATAGTGATAGATAAAAGTAAAAATAAAAATAATTTTTTAAACATACAAAATCCTTTCTTTATTAAATAGTATATTTAACTTATTATATAACTTATTTTATTAAAATTTAGGTTTTTTTTCTATTATGTTGACAATTTACATATCTTTTTAAATATTTATAGTATCTGTCATTTGCATTAGCTATTGCTACAACAAATCCTATCCAACCATTTAAGAATCCTAATCTTAATATATATGCCTGAAAGAATGCGAATGTAGGTTTTACAATTACAACTATGAAATAACATGTCTCTTTACCATTTGATGATATATCTGTATATCTTATTGTTTTTTCTAGTGTCTGATTTACTGTGTTTATATGTAAATGTTTAAAATGACTTTTTAAAGTTATCTTATCCCCTAGATTATATTCTATATTCTCATGAACTTTCTTATTATCAAATTTTCGTTCTCTTCTATTATATAATCTAACTTTCTTTTCTGTTCTAAATTTTAATTTATATCCTAGAAAATAGTCATCCATTTTAAGAGCATAAACTTTTGAGCTATCCGATAAATCTAACTTCATTAATTCATTAAATAATTCAGGAGTTATAAGTTCATCACTATCCAAGGATAGTATCCAATTATTTGATGAATAAGATGATGCTAGATTTTTTGTATCTCCAAAACCCAAAAATTCACCATGAAAAATTTTAACATTCTTAAATCTTTTAGCTATTGATTCAGTTGCATCTGTTGAATGATTTAGGTATAAAATAACCTCATCAAATTCTTTTACACTATCCAAAGACTTCGCTATAGTCAAGTCAGCATTTTTTGCTATAATTACAATAGATATATTATTTAACATTTAGTATATTCCTAATAGATATTATATACAATTTTACTCTTAAAATATAAATAAGAGTTAATAGAGGAGAAAAAATGAAAAAAGAAGAAGAGCCGAAATTTAAAAAAGTAGTAGATGCTGCTGATGGTCTTAGTTTAGGTATATCAATGGTTGTGGCTGTGCTACTAGGTGTTGGTGTTGGTATTGGAATGAGGAAATTATTTGATATTGAGTGGTTATTTTGGCTTGGTGTGTTTTGGGGAATTGCTGGAGCTTTTTTAAATGTATATAAAGCTTATAAGAAACAAAAAAGAGTTTTTGACGACTTAGGCAAAGAAGAAAGATATTCGTATAAACCAAATCAAGAAGATAAAAATGAATAAGAGTAATCAGAATATTCTAAATATCCTTTTAGCCTCAGATATTGTTATTATAACTTTATGTATGTTTTTTGGAGATAGAAATTGGTTATATACATCTCAAATTGGTTTTTTTACCTCAGCATTAATTATAAGTGCATCAATGGTAAGCTATCGCCGTATGGTAGAAAAAGGTGTTGATTTAAATGATGGTATTGCATTAGATGATAATAGAGATGAATTAGATAAATTAGATGATCCTCACGATTTATATAGTGAGAATACAGAAGATAAAAAAGAATTAGTTGATGTAGTTAAAGAGGAAAGAGCTAAATTAAAAGAGAACAGTCGTTCTATCAAAGATGTAATAAAAGACTCTAAAGCATCTTTTTCATGGATGAGATTAGGTGCATATATAGCTCTTGTTTTAGGGTTTTTCTATCTAAATAGACATGAATATTTACACATACCATCATATTTAATATCTCTAAGTATACCTCCATTAGTAGTTGTATTTGTTTTATTATCAGAAACTTACTCAACATCAAAAAAGAGAGAAGATGAGTTATAATGAAGATATAATAGAAGCATTTATCTCTACACCAAAGAAATTTCATTGGTATAAAAAAGCATTTAATCATTTTGAAGTTAATAATACAGCAAGATGGTATTGGAATAATGGAGCTTTTGTAGGTGGTTTCTGGTATCTATTATTCAGAAAAGATTTAAAATCTGCGCTTATTATTTTATTTATAGAACTTCTTTTAGGAGCTATTTTACCTCTAAATATTTTCATAATATTTTTTATATTAATATCAATATCAATAGGTGGATTCGGAACTTTCTTCATATATAAAAAATATAAAAAGGATAGAGGTGGTATAGAAGCTATGTTTAAAGATAAAGCTAAAAGAGTTGGAGTCATAAGTATTGTTGGAGGAGTTAATCCAACAGCATATTATGCAGGAGTTCTCGCTATGTTATCATTACTTCTAATTCTTACTGGTCTTTTTATGATAACTTTGAGGTAAATTAATTATAAGGGAGTTCATTTGTGCAATCTATTTGCACAATCTCCTCACTTTTATTATCAATACGCATAGCTGTTAGTTTTCCACCCCATACACAACCTGTATCAAGTCCTGCAACTCTTTTATCATTATAAAATCCTAAAGTTGACCAATGACCAAATATAATTTTTAAATTTATATCTTTTCTTAATTCACAATCAAACCATGGTTTCAGATTTAATTTATCTTCTGGCAAAGAATTGGGTGAACCTTTTTGTTTAAAATCTAAAACTCTATTATTATCACAAAAACGCATACGAATAAATGAAGATAATGCATATTGTTGAGACTCTAATCCTTTATCATTTAATATATTCTCTAACCACTTTTTAGAATTACTTCCAGAGAGAGAATACCCTAAAGAATTTGCCTCTTTTCTTGCCATCTCTAAATCAAAAGAAGGAGATATTCCAGCATGAACCATACAATAACCCAAACTCTTATCTATATGTAAAAATTTTTGACATCTCAGCCAATCTATTAACTCTTTGGCTTGTGGATGTTCTAAAATTGGTTGGATAGATGAATTAGATTTTTTTAATCCATAATATGAAGCAATTAAAGCTATATCATGATTTCCCAAAATAACTTCTATACTATCTCTAATGGAATATAAGTAAAGAAGTGTACTCAATGAGTCTTCTCCTCTATTTACCAAATCTCCTGCTATCCATAATTTATCTTTATTTGAATTAAACTCTATCTTATTTAATAACTCTTTGAATGCACTATAACACCCTTGAAGATCTCCTATTGCCCATATCATTTTTTATATAATCTCCGAATTAAAATGGTGACTTTTACAATTGAATCGTCTCTTATTGTCTGCAACTTCTGCAAAAACTGTTATCGGTGTCATAGTATCTTCTGATATTTTTAATACATCATTCAAATTATTTTTATCAAATCCTATTAACATCTCATACTCCTCTCCACTCTCTCCTATATTATCATTAATATCTATCAAAGTATTAAATCCTAGATTATTATATTCCAATAACTTATTTGTATCGCAATATAAACCATCAGATATATCCATTCCAGAAGATAAAAAATTTCTTGACTTATATATAAATTTATCTCGCAAAGTTGGAGTGAAAAAACGAGAGTTTTCATCTATTTTTTCTCCATTAAATAATCTGTCTAAATCTCTTTTACTCTCTCCTAAATTACCTGTAAATGCTAATAAATCTCCACTCTTTAGACCTTTCCGATATAGTGGATTATCTGATTTAGAAATTATAGTAATTGATATATCTAATTTATCTCCTCCAACAGTATCACCACCAATAATTTCGCATCCAAAATTATCAGCTGTCTCTTCTAATCCATCAGTTAATTTTAAAATATCTTCTCTACTAATATCCTTGGGAATAGCTATAGATACTAAAGCATATTGAGGAATAGCATTCATAGCAATAGCATCTGAAATATTCACAAGCATAGCCTTTTTAGCAATTTGTTCTAAAGTCATCCATTCTCTTTTAAAATGTATGTTTTCATAAAAAGCATCTACACTATAAACCATATTACCAATAACTGCTCCATCATCTCCGATGTACTTAGATGTAAGTTGATTTATAAGAAAGTGTTCACTATCCATATTTTATCCAATCTAGTTTTGGCAAGATTGTAACATAGATTTATTTAGTATGATATTATGAAATAATCCTAAAAATCATCATCATCTTCAAATGCATTAGCCTCTTTTTCAAATTCTGCTTTTTGAAGTAACGCTATCTCTTTATCCGACATCATCATTTGAGTTACTTTATTCATTAAAAAGGTTTTATCTTCCAATTTTGTCATATAGGCATAAATTCCTACTGATATTAAAAATACTAGCAATATAGTTATTATCTTCTGTGCTAAATTAAATTGTTGAATCGGTTCTTTAACTCTTATTTCGCATACTCCAGCAGGACAATGTGTAGCTTTTTCTTTTTTGACTAAATTATATATTTTACAACCTAAACATATTGAAAATGCTGATTCAGTAATTAAAAGAAGGAGACATATTATGCAAATTACAACCTTAATAGGATTCATCAAAGGATTAATAACTATCATGTAAAACATTGGCAATGCTAAGATAAGTCCAATAGTCCATGCAAACCTTTTTTGAGAAGCTCCAACATACTCTGGAGTTTGGTTCTGTACAAAAAATCTACCTAAAAGAAGAGAGGGAGAGTAATTTGGATTCATAACTCTAATTATAAAGTCCAGTGTAAAAAAACTAATAAAAAATTTTGTTACGATTACATGACCTAGCATAACAGCATTAGTTAAACTAAGCAGACCAAAGACAAATAATATTCCTGCACCTGCTCTAGCTTCTCGCTCGTTTAATACTCTAATAGAATAACCTTCTACCTTTTCTCCATATTCAAAAAATTTGATCATAATCTATCTAAACATTCTTCCTGTATCTTTTTCTATATCATCAGGAATTGTAGCAATTGTCATGAATTGAGACATTTTCAATTCTGGATACATAATAGATATATAATATTTAGGGTCTAAGATTTTTGCTTCACCATTTTCTACAAGGACTGGATAAGGTAATAATCCTGCATTCTTAGTTCCAATTTTATCTATAAATTTTGAAGTTCTCTTTCCCAATTTTATGCCTATAACAACTCTATCTTTAGAAATTATATGGGTATAAACTATATTTTTTCTCTTTTTCTTTTTAATACTCTCCAGTAATGCTTGTGTAGAAGTACCTTTTGCTAATGTAATCATATCCTGATAAAAAGGCATTGATGCCATAAAATGATACTTAGGTAGTAAATTAAACTTTAATTTATCATTACAATTTGTTACAGTTGGAAATGCCTTTCTAATTGAATCAAGTATACCTTCTATAATTTTCATATCAAAATCATCTTGCATAAATGCTTTTGATTGATATAAAGGATTATTAAATGCTATCTCTTTGTCTATTTTATTTATTAAAACTCTTAGAGTACCTGCAAAAGCTCTATTATCTTTATCTACCATTTTAGTTAAAACATCATTAGTAAATACAATAGTAACTAATTTACCTTTTTTATCTATTTTATCAGATGATAGTATTTTAAAACCAGCATCTTTAAGAGACTTTATAACACTTTCAGAACTTTGAAGCTTACCTCTTAAGTAAGAACTAACTCTACTATTATCAATCTCTCCAACTTTTGCTTTGGATATTTTGTTGTCAGTTATTTTAGCTTTAACGGGAGGACGATTACCTTTCATTGCCATAGATCTTAATTCATATTTATTTATATTTTCAATAACAGGAGAATTTCCACCAATGGTAGTAACCTTAATTGGTTTAATTGGTATAGGCACAGAAGGGATAGTAATGATAACATCTCCACCAGTTCTTTTTACTTCTTCTATTACATCACTAGATTGATTATTATCTATACTTATTGCACCCATTAATAGTGAAGTAGATAATCCTACTATTGATAAAATTGCTTTGGTTTTATATATCATTTATGCTCCTAAAGTTTTTATAATTGTTATTCTATCTAATAATAGTTAATAAAATAAAAATAATAAAAATACAAGATGGTCAAAGACCACCTCGCAAAGAATAGATTAGTAATTAATTACTATTTTGTAGCATCTACACTTGTAGTTTTAACATCGTCAGATACTTTTCTAGTAGCATCATTAGCATCGTTAGATACTGTTTTTGCTGTATCTCTAGTATCATTAGAGATTGTTTTTGTAGTATCATTTGCATTGTCTGAAACTGATTTTACTGAATCGTTTGCATTATCTGCAACTGATTTTGTAGCATCATTTGCATTTTCTGAAACTGATTTTACTGAATCTCTTGAATCATTTGATACTGTTTTTGTAGAATCATTTACATTATCTGAAACTGATTTTACTGAATCTCTTGAATCGTTTGAAATTGTTTTTGTAGAATCATTTGCATTATCTGAAACATTTTTAACCGAATCTCTAGTATCATTTGATACTGTTTTTGTAGAATCATTTACATTGTCTGAAACATTTTTAACTGAATCTCTTGAATCATTTGAAACTGTTTTTACTGAGTCTCTAGTATCATGTGAAATTGTTTTTGTTGTATCATTAATGTTATCTGAAACCGATGTTACTGAATCTCCAGCATTATCTGCAACTGATTTTGTAGCATCATTTGCATTTTCCGAAACTGATTTTACTGAATCTCTTGAATCGTTTGAAATTGTTTTTGTAGAATCATTTGCATTATCTGAAACTGATTTTACTGAAGCAGATGTATCGTTTGAAATTGTTTTTGTGCTGTCATTTACATTATTAGAAATAGTATTTACTGAATCTCTTGAATCATTTGAAATTGTTTTTGTACTATCATTTACGTTATCTGAAACATTTTTAACTGAAGCTGATGTATCATTTGATACTGTTTTTACAGATGCTGATGTATCGTTTGATACTGTCTGAACTGAATCTCTTGAATCGTTTGATACTGTTTTTACAGATGCTGATGTGTCGTTTGATACTGTTTTAACTGAATCTCTTGAATCGTTTGATACTGTTTTTACAGATGCTGATGTGTCGTTTGATACTGTTTTAACTGAATCTCTTGAATCGTTTGATACCGTCTGAACTGAATCTCTTGAATCATTTGATACTGTTTTAGTTGCATCATTTACATCATGAGAAATAGCTACAGCAGAATCTTTAAAATCTTTAGTAGCCATTGTAGAACTATCTTTCATATCTCTAGTTGTATTAGTGATTGAGTCTTTTGTATCTTCAGCGATCTCAATAGTACTATCTCTAGCATCTTTACTAATATTAGTTACTGCACGCTCTGAACTATTCACAGTAGCAATTTCACTTGTTTTCAAGTCATCAGATACTTTTACTGCAGAATCCTTTGCATCTCTACTCACATTAGTTACAGTTCTTTCTGCACTTTTACTTGTTTCTACTGCTCCGTCTTTCATTGCTGTAACACTATCTCTAGCATCATGACTCATAGATGTCGCTGCATCTTTCATATCTTTGAACATATCTCCAAAGCTAAATTCAGCTTGTGCTGTTGTAATACTCGCGATTGCAATGGCACTAGCCAATACGATTCTTTTCATTTTTAATCCTCCAGGAATTGGGTTTCTTAATATTCTGCATTTTCTGCACAAAAAACTATATCAATCTTTCTCTAAATAGAAACTTAAAAAATAAATTCTAGTTATCTATATTGATAAAATGTCTCATTTCTTCTAGTATATTAATTTTTATGTGGTACAATTTGTTACATAAAACATTACACACTAGGAGTTAAAATGAAAAGATCAATAATTGCACTGGCAATAATAGGGACTATAGTAAATGCAAATCCATATACACAACAGGATAGAATCTTAGATATGCAAACTATGGCATTGGCTATGCAAGATATTCAAAATGGATTTTTCTATAATAATTATGATATGATTAAAGAGGGTTCAGCAAAATTAGCTGATACAATAGTCAAGGTTGTACCACCATTAGAAGAGATTGAAGAAAAAGATGTCATGACTCGCTATACAAATAATAAAGTACAAATAACTAATAGAGTTAGAAAAAAAATCAAGAAAAAAACTCAAGATATATTAGAAAGATTTAAAGCTGGTGATACAATCCAAGCAATTCAAGCTTATACAAAAATTACAAAAGAGTGTATGGCATGTCACACTCAATTAAGAAAATGGTAATACTATATAAATAATTAATAAGGATATTTTTTTGAAAAAATTACTGCTTGTAACACTCTTTTTAACAACCTTCATTGAAGCTGGTGCAAATCAAATCACCTTAACTGGTACAGTCATATCTAATGGTCAGAAAATGATAGGTAGTCGCTATATGGGGTATATTAAAAAAGTTTATGTTCAGCTTGGCGATTTCGTTAAACGAGAAGATGATTTGTATGAGATGGAATCAGCAGAGTTTGATATGATGAAATCTCAAGCAGATTTAGGATTAGAGCAATCTAAACTTGTTGTTGAATTCTGGAAGAAGCGTCTTGAAGTATTAGAAAAAAGAAAAGAGAAGTTAGAGCTTAAAGCAAATAATAAAATGATGATGCCTATGACTGATCTTAATGATTTAAATACAATGGCAGAAAATGCTGAATCTATGCTCGAAACAGCTCAAGTTATGGTAGAACAGATGTCAATCAAAGCCAAGCAATTAGCAACAGTATTTAATTATCTTAAGATGAAAGCACCATCAGATGGTGTTATTGTTCAAAAGAATATTAAAGTTGGTGATATGGTAATGCCTGGTATGCTTACCGTCATGATGGTTGATATGGAAGATTTAGAAATAGATGTCTCTATATCAGAAGGAATTATGAAACATGTTCACAAAGGTGATACTGTAAAAGTAGCTATTCCATCATTAGATTACAAAACAATTGGAAAGATAAAAGCATTAATACCAAATGCAAATCCGATGACACATAAAATTAAAATCCGTGTTAGCTTTGATACTAATGGAAAAAATATTTTTCCAGGAATGTATGCGAAAATAGTTATAGATAAAGCAAGATAGAGGCATATATATGCCTCTTTGATACTATTTAGCTTTCTCTAAATACTTACCTTCAACAGTATCAACCCTAATTTTTTCACCCTCTAAAATGAAGAATGGAACTTGAACAACTGCCCCACTATCAAGAGTTGCTGGTTTTTTTCCACCTTGTGAATCACCCTTAAAGTTTGGAGGTGTCTCTACAACTGTATATGTAGCTGTTTGAGGAATTTCAACAGATATTGCTTGACCATTATGAAATAAAATATCTGCTTCCATACTATCTATCATAAAGTCAAAAGTATCTTTACCAACTTGCTCATGAGTTAAACCAATCTGATCATAAGTTGTTGTATCCATAAATTGAAGGAAATCTCCATCATCATATAGGTATTGCATAGTTTTTTGCTCTAACTCTGGAATCTCAAATTTATCACCTGCATGAATTGTCTTTTCTATAACTTTACCAGTAGATAAATTCTTAATTTTAACTCTAACAAATGCTGCACCTTTTCCTGGTTTTACATGTTGAAACTCTGTAACTCTAAAAGGATTTCCATCTATTTCTAGTCTTACACCCTTTTTGATATCACCCATACTTATTACTGCCATTATAACTCCTTAGAAAATATATAAAGAATTATATCGTATAGTTACCAACTATTTTCTTTTTTGATTGCACTATAAGCATCATTTAACTCTTGCATTTTTTCTTTAGCTTGATATATAAACTCCCTATTCAACTCTTTATTATTTATAGTATCAGGATGATATTTTTTAACTAATTCTCTATATTTTCTCTTAACTATTGCGAAACTATCAGTTTTATTAACTCCTAAAATATTATATATTTCATTAATATTATCT
>Ga0256837_1002563_pt1 | contig 11166 bp, 7 predicted proteins | sample 4562384metaG_FD_185976 | JGI IMG/M metagenome (GOLD analysis project Ga0256837, IMG submission 185976) | Hydrothermal vent microbial communities from Guaymas Basin, Mexico - 4561-384 | ecosystem: Environmental > Aquatic > Marine > Hydrothermal vents | place: Mexico: Guaymas Basin | collected... | reverse complement strand
AATTTTTACGAATATTAGCAAAATACCTTTCTATACCATCAGCAAGACCTTTAGCCATTGTTTTTCGATACTTATCATTTACTAACCGTTTAGCTTCCATAGGATGAGATATAAAGCCTATTTCCACTAAAACTGCTGGCATCTGAGCTCCTACTAAAACCCAAAAAGGTCCTTCACGAACTCCACCATCTTTTACATTTTTGTATTTTTTATTTAAAGCACCCAATATACCTCTTTGTATATCTATAGCTAGTCTATTTGAAGCTATTCTATTTGTATTGTTCAATATACTTAAAAAACTTTTTTTACCATAAGAGTTCATATTTCCAATATATGCTGAATTTTCTTTTGCAGCTACTTTTTCAGCTCTTTTTGAACGAGAAGGAGACAAAAAATATGTCTCTATTCCATAAGCTTTTTTTGCATTTTTTCTAGCTACTGCATTTGCATGTATAGATATAAAAAGGTCTGCTTTTTTCTTATTTGCATATTTTGTTCTACTTTTTAGCTTTACAAACCTATCTCTATATCTAGTCATATAAACTTTATAGCCACGAGATTTTAAGATATTTCTTAAATGCCTTGCTACCTTATAAACAACTACTTTTTCTCTATATTTTTTATATCCTATCGCCCCTGGGTCTTTACCGCCATGACCAGGGTCTATAACTATGATTTTATCTCTATCTGACCTCTTTGGTATAGTTGTTCTCTCAGTCGTTTTCTTAACTGTTGATTTATTAGAATTTATATAAATAACAAGTTTTTTACCATCTTTTATAAATCTTATCTTAACTTTTCGAGAATCCTCTATAACAACTCTTATAGTTTTTAAATTGTATTGAGCTATCTGTATCCTATTGATACCTTTTTTTCTAAGTCGTTTATTTTTACTTAAAACAGCATGTATATCAAATATATATTTGTATCTTCTTTTTTTTGTATTGTATAGTTTAAAATAGTTTACTTGTTTGCTTGTAAGTTTTTTATCAAATGTTAAAATTAATCTATCATCAACAATTTTTGCAGATTTTAATCTTGTTGTTTTTCCAACATATACTTTTTTTGTACTTTTTTTAATATGTTTTAGTCTTGATAACTCTTTTTTATACCTAGCTACATCTATATGTAGTTTATTACCACTCTTTATGATGCCTATTAAAGCTCTTTTACGAAACTCTTTATTTCCATTCATAACTGAACGGAGATAGATGTTTTTATAGTCATTATAAGCACGAAAAATCTTACTTTTACTCTGACTTTTTATAAGTCCATCGGCTCTTTTTAAAGTTCCTAAATCACTTAAAGCATATATAGAAACTACAAAAACCAATAAGACTAATAAAATTCTAAGCATAAATTTATTTACTCACCTTTTGTTAGTTTTTCTAACAACTCTTTTACAGATATAATCTCATTTAGTCTATATCCATTTGTTCCAGAGAAAAATAAACCAGTTTCAACATTACCTAAAAATGCATCACTTAGTCTATCTGCTATACAAAAACCAACCTCTTTTGCTTCCTCACCACGCTTACATGGTGCTACACAGTTAGATATACATTTTATAGCTGGTCCTTCTCTTTTTTCAACCAAGTGAGTTAAGTTTGTAACTACACCTTGAGCAGGATAACCAACAGGTGAAGACATAAGTTTTATATCCTCTTTTTTAGCATTTAGTAGAACTTTTTTTAAGTTATCGTGTGCATCACACTCATGTGTACCGATAAATCTAGTACCCATCTGAACACCACTAGCACCAAGACCTATCATCTCTTCGATGTCATTTTTATCCCAAACTCCACCAGCAGCGATAACAGGGATACCTCCCCATTTTTCAGCTTCTTCAACAACAGGTTTTACTAAGTTTTCAAGTTGATTTTCCTCTTTTGAACACTCTTCATAACTAAAACCTTGATGCCCACCACTTTTTGGACCCTCAAGTATAACGGCATCAGGAACACGGTTATATCTCTTTTGCCATCTTTTACAAATAATTTTTAAAGCTTTAGCAGATGATACGATAGGAACAAGTGCAACATCAGGATAACCCTCAGTAAACTCTGGCATATTTGTAGGAAGACCAGCACCTGTTATGATGATGTTAGCACCACCCTCACAAGCATCTTTTACAACACGACCGTAATCATTCATAGCATAAAGTATATTTACAGCTAGTGGCTTATCCCCACAAATCTCTCTTGCATTTGAGATGATTTTTTTCAAAGCTTCTGGTGAGTAAAAGTTTGCTTCACTCAATGGTCTGTCTGCTACCAATTTTTGAGAATACTTTTTATTGTCATAGTAACCAGTACCAACAGCACTTATTACTCCAAGACCGCCCTCTTTTGAAACATTACCAGCTAGTTTGTCCCAACTTATACCTACACCCATACCACCTTGAACGATTGGTTTTTCTATCTTATATTTTCCAATTTTTAATAGCTTAAAACTCATCTAACATACCTTTAATTTTGCAAATTTTCTTTTTCCAACTTGAAGTATATACTCCCCTACTCCTAGTTGTAGTTGCATATCTGAAATTTTTTCTTGATTTATTTTAACAGCACCTTGCTTAATATCTCTTCTAGCTTGAGAAGTTGATGGCTCAATATTACAATCTACCAACGCTTTTGCTATCCAAACTTCACCCTCACACTCAAACTCAGCTATATCTGTTGGGATTTGGCTTTTTGCATGAACTTTTTCAAACTCAGCTTTTGCACCATCTGCCAACTCTTTTGAATGAAATCTTGCAGTTATCTCTAGTGCTAAATCCTCTTTTACTTTTTTAGGATGCAGAGAACCATCAGCTACACCTTTTTTAAGAGCTTCTATCTCGTCTAAAGATTTTGTACTTAAAAGTTCAAAATATCTCCACATCAAATCATCAGATATACTTAAAACTTTTCCAAACATATCATTTGGTTCATCACTAACACCTATATAGTTTCCTAATGATTTACTCATCTTTTGTACACCATCAAGACCCTCTAAGATAGGCATCATTAAAACAGCTTGTTGTTTTTTTACATCATATATTTTTTGTAGTTGGCGACCCATAAGTAGGTTAAACTTTTGGTCAGTTCCACCTATCTCTATATCACTTTTTAAATGAACACTATCGTAACCTTGTAAAAGTGGGTACATAAACTCACTTACGGCTATAGGTGTATTTGAAGCATATCTTTTAGAAAAATCATCTCTTTCTAACATCCTAGCAACTGTTAAAGTTGAAGATAGTTGAAGTATCCCAGCAGTTCCTAGTAAATCCAACCATTCATGGTTATAAACTATATCTGTTTTACTCTCATCTAAAATCTTAAAAGCTTGAGTAGTATAACTAGAGATATTTTTCTTAATATCATCAGTTGTTAGAACTTTTCTAGTAGCACTTTTCCCTGTTGGATCACCAATAGTTGCTGTAAAACTACCTATAAGAAACTGTATTCTTGCTCCATACTTTTGAAAAGTTGCAAGTTTTTGTAAAAGTACTGTATGACCAAGGTGTAAATCAGGTGCAGTTGGGTCAAACCCACATTTTACTGTATAGTTTTTACCCTCATCATAGTAAGCTTTTACTAACTTCTCTATCCTCTCCATATCTATAATCTCAGCACAACCCCTGCCAATCTCTTTTAATGCTTCTTTTAACATAATTATTTATTTCCTTTAGTCTTATTAACGATATGCATCGTCTGTTCTTATAAAATGTATAACTTTTATCTTTTGTGCAATTTTAGCACGAAGAGTTTGAATATCTGCTTCTTTTGACTCAAAACCTATCTCACAATACTTTACATAATCACTATCATTTTTACCTAACTCTATCGAGCTTATATCTATATTTAGTTTGGCAAGATAGTTTAAAAACTCTGCCAATGCACCTTTTTCATTATGAAGAGATGCTATAAGGTTGTAATGATAAAGATTTTTTTTATCCCATCTTACAAATACCATAGGTTGATGCTCATCTAAGTATTTAGAAGCTGTTTTACACATCTTATGATGAACATGAACTTTTGATTTATCTAAAAAGCCCATTATCTCATCCCCATATTTTGGATGACAACAATAGTTAAATACTACATCAGAAACATTTGAAGTGCTAAATATCTCTATACCAGATATAACTTTAGACTTTACCTTAAATCTGTGTCGAGATAAAAAACCTCTAAATCTTGAGTTTTTACTTATGTAGTTTACATACTTATGTATAACATTTTTAAAGTGTTCTATATCTGTTGGAATACTTGAACAATTATTACAATCTTGAGACTTAAACCACTCTTGAACTCTTGAATGGTTTAATCCCATAGCCGTAGCTATGATATTTACACTTGATTTTGTATTTATCTCTTTAAGTCTTGCATTGCAATTTAGTTTCATATTTGTCGATGCTTTTGATGTTTTTACAGCATCTATCCAAGTACATCTTGTGATAATCTCATCTGAAGTTTTTATCTTGACTATATCACCGTTTTGTAACTCTTGTAAAAGTGATACTTTCTCTTTGTTTACAAGTGCTGATTTGGCATGATTTCCAACCTCACTATGAACAGCATAAGCAAAATCAAGCACAACTGCACCACGAGGGAGAGTAAAAGCTTCCCCTTTTGGAGAAAAAACAGATATATCTTCACTATAAAGGTCATTTTTTGCAAGTGCATAAAAATCCTCAACACTTTCATTTTGATACTGTAAGTTGTTTAACCAATCTAGCTTGATGTTATTTCCACCACTTTTATACTTCCAATGAGCAGCAACACCCAACTCAGCAGTATTGTGCATCTCAAATGTACGGATTTGAACTTCAAATATAGCACTATTGTAAAAAACACTTGTATGTAGAGTTTGATAGCCATTATCTTTTGGAACAGCTATATAGTCTTTAAATCTTGATGCAAGTGGTTTAAAGTTTAGATGGATAAGCCCTAAAATGTCATAACATTTTACACTATCTTTTACTAAGATACGAACAGCTAAAAGGTCAAGAACCTCATCTATGCCCATACCTTTTCTTTGCATCTTTAAGTATATAGAGTATCTATGTTTTACACGGGAGAGTATTTTAAAATCATCTTCACAAAAACCATTAGTTATAAGAAGTTTTGAAATGCTCTCTTTGAACTCATTTAACTTCATCTCTATCGCATGATAGTTTGTGTCAAGATAGTTATCTATAAAATGTTTTTCCTCTTTAAAAAGGTATGAAAAACTCAAATCTTCAAGTAGATTTTTTAAAAAACTTATACCTAGTCTGTGAGCGATAGGTGCATAAACAACTAAAGTCTCTTCAGCTATTCTTAACTGTTTATGAACAGGTAATGCCTCAAGAGTAAGCATATTGTGAAGTCTGTCACATAGTTTTACAACTAACACACGAACATCCTCTATACTTGCTAAAAGCATCTTTCTAAAAGATAAAGCAGATACAACTAGCTTTTCATTTGAAGATGACGAGATAAGTTCAGAATCCCTTATACCATCTATCTTAGTCAAACCCTCAACAAGGAGAGAAACATCACAACCAAAGATATCTTCAATCTCTTCTATAGTTATATCTGTATCTTCTACCACATCGTGTAAAAGTCCAGCTATAGCCATAGACTCATCACTTGTTATAGAAGCTACAATAGATGCAACAAGTATAGGATGAACCACATAAGCTTCACCACTTTTTCTAAACTGATTTATATGTGCTTGTTTAGCATACTCTAGTGCTTCTAAAAGTTTTGGTGTTTTATCTATATGAGAAAAAAGATACTCAGATGCTAACTCCTCATCATGTAGATGTTTTACTTTTTCAATATCTACCTGACTTAAACCCAAGATATCTACTCTTCTTTATCCGAAAAGCCTTTAACTACGATAAGACCTTCTGCAAGTTCCATTAAAGCCAAATCAGCAGACTTAATGCTGTTTGGGTCTATGTTTAGTTTACTTGTAGCACCATCTAAAAGCTCATCACTTCTTTTTGCTACTGCTAGTGCTAACTTATAACGATCCATATTTGGATGGTCATTTAAAACTTTTGCTGTTAATTCTTCAACTTTTATATTCATCTATATTTCCCTTTAAATTTATAATTATTTTACTATCGAACAGTTTTTCATATTGCCATTTAAGATATCTAAAAGATTACCTTTTATACTCATATCACATACTATGATAGGTAGTCTATTGTCTTTTGCTAATGCTATAGAAGTATCATCCATAACTTTTATATGGTCATTTAATGCATCATCATAAGATAGTTCAGACAGTTTTTTAGCATCATCAAATTTCGCTGGGTCTTTATCATAAACACCATCAACTTTTGTCGCTTTTATAATCACTTCAGCACCAATCTCAACAGCACGAAGTGTAGCAGCAGTATCTGTCGTAAAAAATGGATTACCAGTACCAGCAGCAAATATAACCACACGACCTTTTTCCAAATGTCTTACAGCTTTACGGTTGATATATGGTTCAGCAATCTGTTCCATTTTTATAGCAGTTTGCATACGAACCTCAAGTCCAGCATGTTCACAAGCTTCTTGCATAGCAACACCGTTGATAACAGTAGCAAGCATACCCATATAATCACCACTTGTTCTTTTGATGATACCATCTTGAGCAGCTGTTACACCACGGATAATGTTACCACCACCGATAACGATACCAACTTCAATACCAGCTTCAACAAGAGACTTTATCTCCTGAGCGATATACTTTAAAATCTGCGTGTCAATCCCATGACCTTCTTCACCTGCAAGAGCTTCACCTGAAAACTTAACCAATACCCGTTTGTTAGCCATAGATACACCTTTGTACAAAATTCTCAAAATTATACTAAAAAGTCTCTTTAAAGTTGCTTTGAAGTTGAATTACATATAATATTATAAATATTAATCAAAGGGGAAAAAATGGATAAATTTTTAAAATTTGAAGTTGATTTAGATAATTTCATAGAAAACTTAAATAAAAAACTAGAAGATAACAATAAACAGATAGAAAAACTACTAAAAATAGAAAATAAAACTTATACAAATTTTGTAAAACCACTAGAGATGATGGAGGAGAGACTTGGTCATTTTTTTACACCACTTTCACACCTAAACTCGGTGAACAATTCTGAAAAAACTCAAGATATATATACTCAAGCACTACCTATCATAACTGAGTATTCTACAAAATTATCTCAAAATTTAGATATTTACAATGCTTACAAAAAGATACAACAAAATGAAAAACTAGATGATGAACAAAAAAGAGTTTTAGAGTTAAACATACAAAACTTTGAGTTAAGTGGTGCTAACTTAGATGAAAAAACAAAACAAAGACTTCAAGAGATAAACTTAAAAGAGAGTGAACTCTCAAACAACTTCTCTCAAAACCTGCTAGATGCTACAAATGCTTACAGTTATATCATAGAGGATGAAAAAGATATAGAGGGATTACCAAAAAGCGATATTCAAAATGCTAAGTTTGAAGAAGATGGTGTTACAAAGTATAAGTTTACACTTCAGATGCCATCTTACATAGCATATATGACCTATGGAAAAAACCAAAAGATAAGAGAGGAATTATACAAAGCTTATGTTACAAGAGCTCCACAAAATGGCAAAATTATAGAAGAACTCTTAGCACTTAAAGATGAAGAAGCTAAACTTTTAGGGTTTTGTAACTATGCTGAGTTATCACTTGCTACAAAAATGGCAAAAGATGAAAAAACAGTTTTAAACTTTTTAGATGACCTACTTCAAAACTCAAAAGCACAAGCAAAAGAGGAGTTAAAAGAGGTTCAAGAGTTATCAGATAAACCGTTACAAAGCTTTGATAGTGCATACTTTAGTGAACTTTTAAAAAAGAAAAAGTATGAGATAGATGAAGAGGAGTATCGCCCCTACTTCGAGCAAACTCAAGTTATAAACGGTATGTTTGACTTTTTAAACAAGCTATTTGGCATCGAGTTTAAAAAAGTGGATGAAAAACTTTGGGATGAAAAAGCAACTTCGTATGATGTTTATGTAGATGCTAAGTTAAAAGCTAGACTTTACTTAGACTTAGAAGCAAGAGAGTCAAAAAGGGGTGGTGCTTGGATGCACAACTTCCAAACACATTGCACCGATGAAGACGGAGTTGAACAATTAGCTTCTGCATTTGTTGTTTGTAACTTTCCACCATCAAGTGAAGAAAATCCATCACTTTTAAGACACGATGATGTTGTTACACTTTTTCACGAGATGGGTCATACTATCCATCATCTTTTAAGCGATGTTAAAGAGAGTGAAGTTAGTGGAGTAAATGGTGTTGAGTGGGATGCGGTTGAGTTTCCATCTCAGTTTTTAGAAAACTTTGCTTATGAGCCACAAGTGTTAAAGATGTTTGCATCGCATCACGAAACTAAAGAGATTATATCTGATGAGATGATACAAAAGCTTGTAGATAGTAAAAACTTTTTAAGTGCTTCATCTATGCTTAGACAGTTGGAATTTTCTATATTTGACTTTAAACTTCATACTGGGGTTTACTCTGAGGATGAAGTTCAAAATATACTAGATAACATAAGAGAACAAACTGCACTTATAAAACCACCCTCTTACAACAAGTTTCAAAACGGTTTTGCACATATCTTTGCTGGGGGTTACTCTGCTGGGTATTATAGCTATAAATGGGCTGAAGTTTTAAGTGCTGATGCATTTTTTAGTGTTGTTGATGAGGGGATATTTAACTCAAAAACTGCTAAAAAATATCTTGAGATTATACTAAGTAGTGGTGGTTCAAAAAGTATGGAAGTGCTTTTTAAAGAGTTGATGGGTAGAGATGTAGAACCAACTAGCCTACTAAGACTAAACGGTATAAAATGCTAAGGATTTTTCTTGCATTTTTACTGTTTTTAACAACACTACAAGGAGATACTGTGTTAAAAATAGCATCATACAATGTAGATAACCTTTTTGATTTGAAAAAAGATGGCAATGAATACAGCGAATACATACCAAACACAAAATCAAGATGGAACAAAAGAAACTACAAAATAAAACTAAACCATATATCAAGAGTTATAAAAGATATAGATGCAGACATCATATCTCTTGAAGAGGTAGAATCATTTCAAGCACTAAAAGATTTAAGACAAACCCTAAAACAAAAAGGTTTGTACTATAAGTACTATAAAATAGCCGATAAAAAAGACACAACTACAAAAGTGGCTATACTAAGCAAGATACCATTTGTTTATAACAAAGAGGTATCAGTTGGTTACTCTTACAGATATAGAAATATCTTAGAAACAAAGTTTAAAGTAAATGGTACAAGTTTTTATATATTTACAAACCATTGGAAAGCAAAATCTGGTGCAGAAAGTGAGAGGATAAAATCAGCAAGAGTTCTTTTAAGAAGAGTAAAACAGATAGGATTTTCTAAAAATATCATATTAGTTGGGGATTTTAATTCAGACTATCAAGAGTATATAAAGTTTAAAAAAGAGAGACGACTAAATAACACTAACGGTTATACAGGTATAAACCATGTACTAAACACCGTAAAACAAACACAAAAAGCATCAAGTACAAAACCAACTAAAAATGCTTTTTACAACCTATGGTACGATGCTGATGAGAAAGATAGATATACATATATATTTAGAGGTAAAAAAGAAGCACTAGATAACATACTTATATCTCAACCACTTTTAGATAAAAATAACTCTATGCACTACATACACAACAGTATAAAAAACCTAAATAAAAACTATCTGTTTTACAAACACAAATATATAAACAGATGGTATATATCAAAAGGTAGAGTAAAAGTCCACAAAGGCAAAGGCTACTCTGACCACTTACCTGTTATGGCTAAGTTTTTAGTCAAGTAAGTTATCTTTATAGTAATAGTATATATCATAAACAGATATATACTCTTGCTTTGAGATTAGCATCTTTTGCATAAGTGTTAAGATATATCTCACTTGAGCATCTTCCATCTCATACTTTGTTTTTTGAGATAGTTGCTTATTTGTTTTATACTGTAAAAGTCTTGCTATATCTTTAGCATCTAAAAGGTTCATATCTACTTCTAGTCTATCTTTTAGATACCTTATAACCTCTTTTATCATACTTCTACGGATAGGCTCTTTTACTGAGTTATAACTTTTTTTAGATTGGTAGATACTCTCTATATTTGCTGTTTTAAATGAGAAGATTTTATCTGCATCTTTCATAAACTCAACTATATGTTTAGTTGGAGACCCTCTTAGATAGATCTTTTTAGCAAAAGCTCTTTTATAGTATGGAGTTATAAGTTCGTTTGGTATATGTTCTATCTCATTGTACTTATCAAAGTCTGTTACTATAAGTATGTTTGCATCCTCATCCAAACTCTCACGAACAGAATCAAGCTTATAAAGTAGTGCCGTTGTATCTAAAAGCTTAAGATACTTACACTCTATCATATGTAGATGGTTATTTTTCATAAGAAGTATATCGTACTCATTTTCTAAGTATATATCATCAAGTCGATTATCTCTAACTTTAACACCCATCAAAACATCATCAAAATCAAGCTTTTTTACAAGGTTATAAACATAATACTCATATAAAAAACCTTTAGGTATATTTTTAAAATGTTGTTTATGAAACTCTTTATTATCTGCTTCGTACTTTTCAAAGAAGATATTTAACTCATCTTCATATCTATCTGCAAAACTTATATCTTGAGTAGATACTATATCTACATTTTTTAAAAGAAAATGCTCTTTTATAGGGATGGAACTCTTCATCTGATAAGTGTTCATAGTATCTTTTGTTAGGACATTGTACTCATTGTCATATCTATCGTAAGTTAGTATATTTGCACCTTTTGAGATAAACTCTTGAGATAGTAAAAAACCAATATTTGCCAAACCATCAGTTATATTGATATATAACTCATCATACTCCAAACAATGCCCATGGATAAACTTAGAAACCTTTTTTATAGCATCTAAAGAGTCTTCATCTATCTTTATAGGGATAGACTCTATGGCTAAGTTATGTTTTTTTATAAACTTATCTGTTCCCTCTATGATTTTTCTTGCATAAACCACATCATTTTTAAAATCATCATAAACTATGATATGCTTTGTTATCTTATGATGAAACTCATAAAAAAGTGGTAAAACAGATGAATAAAAATCACCTA
>Ga0256837_1002561_pt1 | contig 11167 bp, 10 predicted proteins | sample 4562384metaG_FD_185976 | JGI IMG/M metagenome (GOLD analysis project Ga0256837, IMG submission 185976) | Hydrothermal vent microbial communities from Guaymas Basin, Mexico - 4561-384 | ecosystem: Environmental > Aquatic > Marine > Hydrothermal vents | place: Mexico: Guaymas Basin | collected... | reverse complement strand
TTAGTCGAAGAAGTGCAGGCATAAGTGTTTCAGGGACATAACGTCCACCAAACATACCGAAGTGTCCATTTTCATCTGGATCAAATTGTGAGGGAGAGGGGATGTAGTTGTTCATATTAGTTAAATTCCTTTTTTGTATCGTAATATAGTCTAGTGTTCAAAGTCTCTATAAAGTGAGCTTCTTTTTCACTGTTTTTTGGTTTTTGTGTTATTGGTTCAAAAATATCATCTATTTTAATTTGGCAGTTTAAAGATACATAAGCTTCTAGTGTCCTATTTCGTAGTAAATCTACAATAGTAGCTTCTAGTTGACTTTCAGCTTTTTTTCTATTTTTAGTGAATTTACTAGGTCTTATACACTTTAGTTCAATAAAGCAAAATGTATTATGATTGTAAATAGCACAGTCACATCTTGTATCATCAGTAGAATCATAAATACAAGAGTCTATCTTAAGAAAATTCATAGGACTATTTGCGTTATTTACAACTTTAAATTCTCCATTTATATAATTTATTTCAGCAGGTTTTTGATTATCTCCATCTTCAATATAAAAGCATTTCTCAACTATACGTTCTGTACATATATCAAAGTTATTTATCATTTTTAAATTCACGATAAATTTCCATTAGTTCATTATATGTATCATCAAGCATATCACTAATATCATCAATAACATTAGATTGTATCATCCCAGTCGATTTACCTTTGATACTTTTTGAAATACCATTTTTAATAATATAAGCAGAAAATTCATCAGGATTTATTTGTTGTTCTTTTGGAATAATAGCAGAGATTTTTTCTTTTAGAGTATCATTTTTATTTGAAGCTTTGTATGCAAAAAGTAATACATTTAAAATTGATAAGATATAAGGACTATGAGTCATAATAGATAAAGAACTCTCTCCTCTATTTTCTATCATAAATTTTACAGTATCTATTTGTGATTTAGGATAGAGGTTTAACTCTGGCTCTTCTATGATTATATTTTTATGTTTCGTTGCAAAGTATTTTAAGGTAAGATAAAGTGGTAGTGCAGATTGAATTCCACTAGAACTATGTTCAAGTGCTAAAGAGTTTCCATTTTCATAATAAACCCTATCTTGAGCATTCTCGTTTTTGTATTTTAATCCAAGTATATCTAACTCATTTATGTTGTTTCTTGCACTATTATAGTCTGCTGAAAACTTTAAAAGTGTTTTAGGTAGAGGTATTTCAGCACTAATCATATTACTCAATGATTGATTAAAAATTGAGATTAAGTTTCTTTCAGCTGGGATATATTTTGACTTAAAGAGATTAATACTCTCATCAGCATAGGTTGATTTATTTTTACTTTTTCTATTTTTAATGAGTTTAATCAAATTATTTGCAAAATCTTTATCACTTTCTGTAGTTCTTTTAATAAGTGAATTAAGGTTACCTTTATCTTCAATTTCATTTATTAAGTTATCTATTTCAATACTTTGCAGTTCAATTTCTTTTAGTTTTTTAAGAGTTTCTTTTCTAATAGAAGAAAAATTTATATTTAAACCTGTTATTTCAATAATAAGTTTATCTTTTTCCATCAGCTGAATAAAACACTTATCATTCAAAAAATTAATATTAAAATCTTTAAGTCTTGGAATAATTTCTTCTTCATCAAGAGTAAAGTCAGTAATAACAGTAATAAGCTTCGCTAACGTACTCTTCCCACTCCCATTATCACCGATAAAAAGATTTGTTTTGCTGAGCTCTATATTTATATCTTTTAGAACCCCAAAGTTTTTAACGATTAGTTTGAGCATTAGTCAACTTCTATAAGCGAGTAAACAGTAGTTTTCTCTTCTAACTTTTTAATACCATCTAAAAATGTAAGACCTATAATGAAACAGCACTCTACACATTCTGCTCCAGTTTGTTTTACAAGTGTTGCAGCTGCATTGGCTGTACCACCTGTAGCTATTAGATCATCTATGATGAGTACACGAGCACCTTTCTCTTTGCCAAATGCATCTATATGAACTTCTATCTCATCTATACCATACTCTAAGGCATACTTTTCACTAATAGTAGTATATGGAAGTTTCCCTTTTTTACGGATGGGAACAAAACCTACTTTTAACATCTGTGCAAGGGCAGCACCAAAAATAAATCCACGAGCATCGATACCTGCAATATACTCTAAATTATACTCTTTATATCTTTGGTAAAGGTGGTTCATAAGAACACTATATGCTTCTTTATTGTTCAGAAGAGTTGTTATATCTTTAAAAACAATTCCTTCTTTTGGAAAGTCTTTTATATCTCTGATAGAGTTTTCTATTATTTTTCTTTCTGTATTGCTAAGTATCATCTTATTTCCTTCTATAAAAGTGCATCTATACGACTCTCAAGTGCTTTTATTTTACCATTAAGCCTATCTGTCTCTTGTCTATGTTTTGAGTTTCTACCCTTAAGTACTTTTAGCTCATTTCGTAGTTTTGTAAGTTCTTCACTTAAAATATCAACATTTCCAAGTGCACGCTGGAGTTGAATTTGATACTTTCGTATTAAAATTTCTGCCTCATGTAGTGTAAGTTTCATTAGGTCGTTACTACGTTGCTCTTTGTTGGTAATACTTTTGAAGTAGTACATTTTTACAAAGAGATAAATACTAACAATGGAAAGTATAGTTAAAAGTGACCATTCCCAAAACATTCATAAGTTCCTTAAAGTTCTATCTTCTCAACACGACCACAGTGTCGACCACCATCAAAACTACCAGCAATCCATGCATCTAAAATAGACTCAGCTACACCTTTTCCAACTATGCGCTCCCCAAAACAGAGTATATTCGCATCATTATGTCCACGAGCTACTGTTGCCGTATAAGCATCATGACAGAGTGCAGCACGGATACCCTCATGGCGATTTGCTGCCATACTCATACCAATCCCACTGCCACAAATTAAAATACCTTGTGCATCACTGTTTTCTAAGACAGCAGTAGAAACTTTATGTGCATAGTCTGGGTAATCTACTCTATCTTTTGAGTATGGACCTAAATCTTCAACTTCATGCCCTTTTGCACGAAGTAACTCTACTGTATAATCTTTTAACTCTATTCCTGCATGATCAGTTGCAATAAAAAATTTCATTTTTTCTCCTTAAGAAATTAGTAAACCAAGAATGGTTTTAACTGGTAAAAATAGTACATACTCTTTGAGTGGAGTCATTAATATAACTAAAACTATAATGATGCCGTAGCGTTCATTTTTATAAAAAAACTCTGCAACGGTATTTATTTTGTACTTGAGTGCAAGATGCATCAAAAAGTGTGCTCCATCAAACTGAGGGACAGGAAGAAGGTTAAATACTCCTAAAACAACATTTATCACTAAGACTTGAAAGACAAATATATAAGCAAATACATAGTATAGTGAGTCAGCAGTTGTTGGTTGACTCATCGCTACTACTGCTATGGAAGCAAATGCGGCCATAGTAAAGTTATACACTACACCTGCTAAGTCTACTTGCATAGCAGCATTGTAGCCACCATTTCGTATTACCGTGGATGTATTAATTGGTACAGGCTTTGCCCAGCCAAAAAGAAAGCCACTATCAGCTCCAAAAAGCATAGGCAAGAAGTACATTGTTGCAGGAACTATGATGGTCCCAACCATGTCTACATGGCTTATAGGGTTTATAGTAAGGCGACCTGCATTTTTTGCTGTTGTGTCACCATACATATAGGCAACCCAACCATGCATAATCTCGTGTCCAATAATGGCAACTGCAAGAGCTAAAACAGCTGCTACAATTTTGAGTAAATCAAGTAATTCCATGGTACTCTTTATCTTCTCTTTTTCTCTCTTGTATTGCTTTGTTAAGATGTTCTGGTTGTTCAAGATCAGTAGGTGTTTTACCTATTCTATCCCATCTTATTTCCCAATTTTCATCTATGCTAAAGTATATAAACCATGGTGTTCCCTCTATGTTATCATAAGGTACACCACCCCAAAAACGACTATCGTTTGAGTGGTCACGGTTGTCACCCATCATATAGTAAGTCTCATCCTCTACTTTTTTATAAAAAGCATTAAAGGGGAGATTATATTTTGCGGTAAACTCTTTTACATCAACTGGTTGCATATCTACACTCTCTTGTTCATAAAGAAATTTTTGTAGGTAAGCTTCATAAATATTACTATTTGCATCGTTATGAATTCCAGGGTGTTGATGTGCCATAGGATTTTTTACCCAGAGTTTTCCCATAAGGCTTACTACTTTTTCTTGAGGATAGTTCTCTTCTATAAAAGTGTCTCCCTCTTTTGGTCTAAGATATACTTCATCACGGTCACTAAAAAGTACTTCATCACCTGGAAGTGCAAAACAGCGTTTTACAAAGTGCTGTTTTGGATTATTTGGATATCTAAAAATCACTATATCACCACGTTTTGGTTTATCACCATCTACTAAACGAAGATCGTCACTCCATGGCATAACAGAGACCTCTAAAAATGGAATATGTGGCATAGAGATTCCATAAGCAAATTTTTTAGCAAAAAGATGATCACCTATAAGAAGAGAGTCCTTCATACTCCCACTCGGTATTCTAAATGCTTGTGCTATAAAAAATATAACAAAAAGAACTATAATAATAGTTCCCGTCCATGAATTTGAAAATTTATATGCTTTGTGTAACGTCTCTTTCATTTAACTACTCTTCTTTTGTGCATTAATTTTGGCTGCTTTGAGGGTGTTACTTAGCAGCATAGCAATGGTCATGGGACCAACACCACCAGGACTTGGCGTGATGTATGAGCTTTTTTTACTTACAGCTTCAAAGTCAACATCTCCAACAAGTTTTCCCTCTTTTGTACGGCTAACACCGATATCTACAATGACAACATCATCCTTAACCATATCTTCAGTTATAAGGTTAATAACACCAACTCCTACAAAAATCATATCTGCATTAAGTGTGTGTTTTTTTAGATTATCTGTATAAATATGACATGTTTCTACTGTTGCTTCTGCATTTAAAAGTAGAGATGCCATCGGTTTTCCTACGATGTTTGAAGCACCAACTACCACACAGTTCTTCCCTTTAACATCTATCTCGTACTCTTTAAGCATCTTCATAACACCAAGAGGTGTACATGGTACGAAACCATCAAGGTTTGTCACTAAACGACCAACATTAAATGGGTGAAAACCATCTACATCTTTGGCAGGATCTACAAGTTCGAGAAGTTTTGTTGTGTCTATTTGTGCTGGAAGAGGTAGTTGAATGAGAATGCCATCTATACTCTCATTTTCATTCATACTAATTATAGTTCTCTCTATAGCTTCTTGAGAAATATTTTCAGGCATATCATGAGTGATAGAGTAAAAACCTACACGATCACAAGCTTTTTTCTTCATGCCAACATATGCAGCACTTGCAGGATCTTGTCCTACGAGAACAACTGCTAAACCGGGAGTACATCCACATGTCTCTTTTAACTGTTTTACTTCATCAGTTATTTGAAGCTCTATTTTTTTTGAAAGTTTTCTACCATCGAGTAACTGCATATTTGACCTTAATTAAATGATTATTTTTGCTATTATACACTCTTAAAATAAATGTCACTTGAGAGTGCTATCTCGGATAGTATCTGTTAAGATCATAAAGTCCAGAATTTATGGGATTTTTTTTGTTGAAATCATTTTGAAACCAGTCAAAAGTTTCCCAAAATTTTGGATCTGAACGACCTATAAAATATTTAGAAAGTTTTCTAATATAAAGTTCACTCTCATCAAAGTTTTTGATAATATCAAAAAAATCTGGTAGGTCATTATAGTCTACTACCATAAAAGCATTGGGGTAGGAACCTATAGAGTATGGGATAAAATCTATGGTATCTTTGTCTGGATTGAGGGTCTCTTCTTCACTAAACATGGCATTTACATTGTCATGCCATCTATTGACAACTAGAGTAGTTACAAGGGAACTTCCATCTTCTAAAATAATTCGAATAAGTGCAGTATTTACAGAACTATTTGTTACATGTTTAATAAAACCTGTCCCAGCAGCAGTAAGAGAACGGGCACCTGTAATAAGGTCAGCTTCTGTATGAAACTCTTTTGGCATTTTTGGTAGACGTTCATACTCTTTATAAAAGTTCATATTATCAAAAGATATATTTGTTGCTTTTAAGATGTGCTTATTTACTACTGCTTCTATAAATTCTGTTTTTGGATAGGTTGTTTTAAAAGGTGTAGGTGTATCAAAGTTCATAAGTGCAATGTTTTCTCTATTTTCAACAATGTTTTCAAGAAGATTATCCCCCATATACCAAGAAGTAAGCATTGGAAATCTATCTTCTTTTGGCATATGCATAATGAAATTAGTCTCCCCCTCTAGTCGTAAAAAGTCCATATATCTTCTTACATTTGTTTGATGCGATATGTTTCCAAAAACATCATATCCAGCAACAAGTGAGTAGTAAATACGTTCGAGTTGGGTGTAATCTATTACCCACATAGTACGAGGGAGTTCACCAACTACTCCCTTATGAACAGAGGCACTATCAAAGTGCCTATATATTGTTAAGAGTGGCGTGTCTGTTGCCTGTTCTCCTTTCCAAATACTCTCGACGCCAACACCTTTTGGAAATTTTTTAACAAAAAGTTTCTGTTTCGCATCAAAGTAACGAAGATATTTTTTTCTGTACTCATCACTAAAAGTTTTTAAAATTCTGTGTGCACTCGTCTCTATTGGCATACTTAGATTCTCTTGCTGGCTTGTAAGAAACTGAGGATCAATAACCGCCAAGTCATATGCCGGATCTGTAAACATTACCCAAAAATGGTCATGAATTACATTTAGTGCCATCTGTCCTCTACAGACAGGACCACGAATAAATGTCATAACAATATACTGAGAGTTGTCGAGTAAAAATTGGTATCTACTTTTAGCTGGAATTTGAGAAAAGGAGATGAAAGGGTTAGCACTAGATTTGACTTCATAATTTATATAATGGGGTGTTTCATTCCATTTGGACTCTATAAATAGCTCTTTCATACGAGCAAGTTTTGTATCATCAAACTCCATGACCATATGGGTTTTATGTACTATTGTAGAGTGAATTTTTTGTAATCTATAGTAAAATGTTTCTACTTTTGGGTCATCATAAGGACGAAGTGTCACAATGTTTTCTATTTTTTGAGGGGCAGGTGTTGTAGAGCGTACTATTTCAAAAAATTCATGAGGGGCAGATTTAAAGTACCAGTGTGCTAAAAAGAGATGCTCATAGAGATATCTTGCTGTAAGTAAGTGTTTAGGGTCTTTTTTATTTAGAAATTTTTCCCATTTTTTTATCTCTGCTTGTGCTTTTTTTGATGGGGTTGTTAATGCTTTTTGCTCTTTATCAGAGGGACCATTTGCACCTTGTGCTAGCCATTGTGTAACTGTTTTATACTCAGTATCAGTAAGTTCTGGTAGACCATAGGGCATACCATGATTAGGTTTTTTCTCTATATACTCACCCATCTCTCCTAGATTGCGAGGACAGACAAGTGTGTCAGATTCAGGTTTATAAGAGCCAATTATTTTAGGATTTTTTCTTTTATCATAGAGCATATGCATCATAATTGAGTCGTTATAGCTTTTATTTGTATCAAATGTTTCTGTAAGTGAGTAAAAGCTTTTTTCTCTCCACTCTTGAGTATTTTTTGCATCTATAAAAAGACGTGTTGGTTTGGCAGGAGTTAAACGGAGTGCATCATAGACTAAGAGCTTACTAGCACCTCTATCGACTCCCTCAAAAGAACTAAGTTTGGCTTGGCATGGAGAGTTGTAACAGGAGTGACAAGAAACACAGCGTTTATCAAAAATGGGCTTTACATCTTTTAAGTAACTTATCTTTTTGTCACTTAGTGTTATTTTCACAGGTTCTGGATGCGGTGCACTGCAGCCAAAGAAGAAAAGAGTAATTAATATGCTTGTAAATAGTAAATTTTTTTGAAACATTCAAAATTCCTAATATAATTTTTTTTAATGGATAGTGATTATATCATTTTTCAGAATAAATACCTTTGAAATAATGCTATACTTAAATGCTTATTTGAAGTTAAATAATTTTAAAAGAGAAAATATGTTCGAGTTAAGTGTTTTAGGGCTTTTTGTAGGGCTTTTATCTGGTTTTTTTGGTATTGGTGGGGGCACAATTTTAGTCCCTCTTTTACTTATTTTAGGATATGAAACAAAAATAGCTATAGGTATTTCTGTTGTGCAGATGGTTTTTAGTTCCATTTATGGAAGCTATTTGAACAATAAAAAAGGTACCTTAGATATTTCAATGGTTTTAGTTATTGGTGTGGGTGGTTTTATTGGAGCACTTTTAAGTGGCTATATCGCTTCGTATTTTAATGATAGAGCCTTAGAGTTACTATTTTTAAGCTTTGCCATCTTTGCACTGCTAAGACTCTTCTTTAAGACACATGAGTATAGAGAGCAAAAAGAGGTGAGCCGTGCTGCTCTTTTGAGTATTGGTGTACCACTTGGTGCTCTTTCTATGACAATAGGTGTTGGTGGGAGTATTATTTTAGTACCTATTCTCGTTGGTTTTTTACATGTTCCTTTGAAAAAAGCCATATCGGCAGGACTCTTTTTTGTTGTATTTTCATCTATTTCAGGTCTGATTTCTCACTCATTAGAGGGGAGTGTAGAGTATAAAAGTGGCATAATTATAGGTATAGCTTCTTTAGTTGGTGTTTATATTGGTATAATGTTAAAAGATAAAGTAAGTGCAAAAGTACAAAAAAATTTACTAGTGCTTTTTTACTTAGCTGTAGTACTCTACTTGATACAAAGAATATTTATATAATTTTAGGATTTAGAATTTGAAGAAAAAAGATGTAATCACCATTACGGGTGCAAGAGAAAATAATTTAAAAAATATAAACTTAGTTATACCAAAAAATGAGTTAGTTGTTATGACAGGAATTAGTGGAAGTGGAAAATCTACTCTGGCATTTGATACTCTTTATGCTGAGGGACAGCGTCGTTATATGGAGTCACTCTCCTCTTATGCTCGTCAATTTTTAGACCGTGTTGGTAAGCCTGATGTTGACAAAATAGAGGGACTTACTCCTGCCATTGCCATAGATCAAAAAACAACTTCAAAAAATCCACGTTCGACTGTAGGAACGATTACGGAAATATATGACTACTTTAGACTCCTTTTTGCTCGTGTTGGCATTCAACACTGCCATAAGTGTGGAAAGGTTATATCTCAAATGTCTGCTGCTGACATTATTGGTGAGGTTCATAAACTTCCTGAGGGTGCAAAGCTTGTTCTTTTAGCACCACTTGTTCGTGAAAAGAAAGGTTCTTATGCTGATATGCTGGAGTCTCTTGTGCATAAAGGCTATGTTCGTGCCATGATAGATGGTGTGATGGTTCGTTTAGATGATGAGATAGAACTTAGTAAAACTAAAAAACATACTATTAAGGTAGTTATTGATCGTGTAGTCGTAAAAGCTGATAATAAAGAGCGAATTGCAGCGGATGTTGAGAAGGCACTTAAAGAGTCCTATGGTGAGTTAGAGATAGATATACTCAACCATGAGGAACTCGATTGTAAGGCACATATGCACTACTCAGAGCATAATGCTTGTTTTGATTGTAAAATAAGTTTTGATCCCTTAGAACCACTCTCTTTCTCGTTTAACTCACCAAAAGGTGCTTGTCCTGAGTGTGATGGTTTAGGACTTCGTTATGCACTTGATCAAGATAAGATTATAGATACGGATTTAAGTATAGAGAAAGGTGCTGTAAAAATTGTTTATGGTTTTAACAAAGGCTATTACTTTACTTTTTTAAAGGGATTTTGTGCACATAATAAGATAGATATCAGTGTGCCATACTCTGAACTAGAGGAGCATCAGAAAAAAGCAATACTTCATGGAAACATAGATGAAGTGACATTTTTGTGGAAAAAACATGAAGTAAAACGTCTCTTTCCTGGAATTATTCGTATAGCTTACGATATGTTTAAAGATGAGAAAGAGCTAGCGGATTACATGAGTGAAAAAGTTTGTAATATTTGTGATTCACATCGTCTTAAACGTGAAAGTTTAGCTGTAAGAGTAGGTGAAAAAGGTATAGCAGACTTACTGAAAATGCCGATTAATAAAACATATGAGTGGTTTGCAAACGAAGAACATTTTAAATATATGAATGCAAAAGATACTCAAATCTCTGCACCTATTTTAAATGAGATTCGTGAACGTTTATACTTTTTGTATGATGTTGGTTTAGGATACATTACTCTTGGGCGTGATGCTCGTACTATTTCGGGTGGTGAGGCACAACGTATTCGTATTGCTTCTCAAATAGGAAGTGGATTAACAGGTGTTTTATATGTGCTTGATGAACCAAGTATAGGGCTTCATGAGAGAGATACTCAAAAGCTTATTCGTACACTCAGAAGTCTTCAGGAGAAAGGAAATAGTGTCATAGTTGTTGAGCATGACAAAGAGACCATAGAGAATGCGGACTTTATCATAGATATTGGTGAGGGAGCTGGGAAGTTTGGTGGAAATGTTGTCTTTAGTGGAACACTTGAGAAGCTTAAAAAAGCGAAAACTCTTACTGCGGACTATCTTTACGGACGTAAAAAAATAGAGTATTTTTATAGACGTAAACAGGATAAGTTTATAGAGATAAAAAATGTTACGCTTAATAATATTAGTAATCTAAGTGCTAAAATACCGCTTAATAATTTTGTCTGTATTACAGGGGTAAGTGGGAGTGGAAAAAGTTCACTTATGCTTCAAACCTTACTACCAACGGCTCGTGAACTACTCAACCATGCAAGAAAGGTAAATAAGGTCGCAGGAGTTGAAATAACTGGACTCGAACATGTAGATAAGGTGATTTACCTTGATCAAAGTCCTATAGGAAGAACGCCTCGTTCAAATCCTGCTACATATACAGGGGTAATGGATGAAATACGAAATCTTTTTAGCCAAACAAAAGAGTCTCAGATAAGAGGTTATACAACTTCGCGTTTTAGTTTTAATGTGAAGGGTGGTCGTTGTGAAAAATGTCAGGGTGAGGGTGAGATAAAAATAGAGATGCACTTTTTGCCAGATATTCAAGTGAAATGTGACACATGTAATGGAACTCGTTACAACCAACAAACACTTGAAGTTCAG
>Ga0256837_1002560_pt1 | contig 11177 bp, 9 predicted proteins | sample 4562384metaG_FD_185976 | JGI IMG/M metagenome (GOLD analysis project Ga0256837, IMG submission 185976) | Hydrothermal vent microbial communities from Guaymas Basin, Mexico - 4561-384 | ecosystem: Environmental > Aquatic > Marine > Hydrothermal vents | place: Mexico: Guaymas Basin | collected... | reverse complement strand
TTTGCTATGAGTATCGGTATGGGTATTCCTCTTATTATAGTTGGTGTAAGTGCTGGAAAGTTTATGCCAAAACCAGGGGCATGGATGACTATGGTAAATGCACTTTTTGGTGTGATGATGCTAGGGGTTGCTGTATGGATGTTAGAAAAAGTTGTTGATAGCTATGTAACGATGATGCTCTATTCTATTTTAGGGATAGGTTTTTCTCTCTATTTGGGTATATTTGAGAAGGAGGGACATATAGTAAAAAGAACATTATCCTCCATACTTTTTATATACTCTGTATCTCTTTTAGTTGGAACACTAGGTGGCTCAACAAGTATGAGTAAACCTTTATCATTTTTAGAAACAAAAGTTATCTCTAGTTCATCAGAGATAAACACAAACCATAAAAAATTTATAAAAATAAGTTCTATCACTGAATTAGATGCTCTTTTAGCACAAAATAGAGGTAAAAAAATCATGTTAGACTTTTATGCTGATTGGTGTGTATCTTGTAAAGAGTTTGAAGAGATTACATTTAAAGATAGTATAGTTAAAGATAATATGCAGGATTTTGTTTTAATTCAAGCGGACTTAACACTTAACAGTAAAAATGAAAAAGAGTTAAGTAAAAAATATGGTGTTTTTGGACCTCCTGTAATTCTATTTTTTGATGAAAGTTCAAAACTTTTAGAGGCAAAAAGAGTTGTTGGATTTATGGAACCAGTACAATTTTCTACACATTTAAAGACTATTTAAAGGAACTGTTTTGTTAAAAAAGATATTATTTTCATTACCTCTTCTACCACTTTTGATAGATGCACAAACACTTACAGAGGTTACAAGCGAGATAATCACAACAAATCCTGAGATACAGGAGAAACAATACTATTTTAATAGTGTAAAAGAGGAGTATAACTTTGCAAAATCTGGTTATTTACCAACAGTTGATTTAGCTGTAACTTTTGGAAAAGAAAATACAGATTCTCCCTCTAAAAAAGATATAAGTTTATTCAAATCTGAAAGTTCTCTTGAATTAGTACAAAATATTTTTAAAGGTTTTAAAACGGAAAATGAGATAGAAGCTAAAAAAGCTAAGTTTCTTTCGGCTTCCTTTGATATTTTAGAAAAAACAAACTCTATTGCTTTGAATATTGCTCAAACTTATATAAATATTTTAAAATATAAAGAGATGGTTTTATTAGCAAAAGAGAGTATTAAAACTCATAAAACTATTTTAGTTCAGATAAAAGCGAAAGTAGATGCAGGTTTTAGCCCTCGTTCCGATATGTTACAAGTACAAACACGTTATACATTGGCACAATCAAATCTAATAACACAAAAAAGTAATTTAGAGAATGAACTTATAAAATTTCATAAGATTTTAGGTCGTTTTATGAGTAAAAAAGAGTTTATTCTCCCTAAAGATATTTTTGAAATTCCAGATAATATCGATAGTGCAACAGCTATGGCACTTGATAGACATCCTGCTATTAAAGTTAGTAACTATAATGTAACAGAAAGAAAAGCTGAGTATGAAAAGGAAAAAAATAGTTACTATCCTTCAGTTGATTTTATATTAAAAGCTGAAAAAAATAGAAATAGTTCCGCTACGAAAGGAACAACAGATAGATATTATGCTGGGGTACGACTTAAATATAATCTTTTTAATGGTTTTGCAGATGAGGCATCGATTCAAAAAAATATTAGTAAAGTTCATGAAGAGAACTCTTTAAGAGATAAGATAAGACGTCAGATTATAGAATCTGTTCGATTATCTTGGAGTGATTACAGCTCATCTGTAAAAAAAGGGAAAGTTTTAAAGGAACATGTTTCATTTGCAGATAAAGCAAGAGAAGCATATTCAGAAGAGTTTTTGATAGCAAAACGAACACTTTTAGATATTTTAAATATAGAAGGAGAGTATAATAGTGCTAAAAAAGCATATTCAGATAACTATTATACGATGCTATATACAAAATATCAGTTGATGGATAGTATGGGTATATTATCTGAAGAACTTGGTTTAACAGATTCAAAATATAGACAGAGTATAGATTCTCAAACAGATGAAGATAAATTACCTCTTAATTTAGAAGCAGATAAAGATAGTGTTATTGATATGAGAGATATTTGTGATAAAACTATTAATAGTATGGATATAAATGAGTATGGTTGTGAAAATGTTGTAGAGGAGGTTGAGGAAGAGATTATCGATGAGGTTATCAAGATGCAACCAATTAAAAAAGTTAAACAGAAATATATTCCAAAGCCTATTGTAAAACAGAAACAGCAAAGAAAAATTAAGAGAGATGATAAAGAGAAGCGAAATTTAGAAAAAGAGGTTGTTTATTTTGAGTATAAATCAAGTGTAATTACCGAAAACTCTATAAATGTTTTAGATAGAATAGTTGGAATTATGTTAAAAGAACCAACTTTAAAATTAGAATTATCTGCTTATACAGATAGTTTAGCTTCCAAAAGATACAATAAAAAACTTTCTTTAAATAGAGCTATAATCGTTAAAAATCATTTAATGGAGGAAGGAATAGAATCATCTCGTATAAATATTTATGGAAGAGGTGAAGAGTCTCCTATCGCATCTAATGATACAAAAGAGGGAAGAGCAAAAAATAGAAGAGTAGAAATTCTATTTATTGAAAATGAAAAAAACAATTCAAATACAGATTCAAATTTAGATATAGAGCTACAACCGATAGATTTTAATATTGAAGAGTTAAGTAATGAAGATATGAAAGTTGACGAGATAGAGGTTGAAGAGATTGAAACTGAATATGACCCTGAAGATGTGGAACTCGAACAGATTGAAATTGATTTTTAGACTTTCTTTTTTTTTCTTTTTTTTTACCAATTTTTTGTATGCTGATACATATTATATGAATGAAAAAACAAAACTTCGATTAGAGAAAAGATATGGTCTAAGCACACTCAAAAGAATAGGTTCTTTACTCTCTTTAATGAATAGATTGGAGGGAGAATCTGAGAGAACAAAACTCGAAGGAGTAAACAGGTTTTTTAATCAATTTCGCTATATTTCAGATATTAGACTTTGGAAACAGGAAGATTATTGGGCAACTAGAACGGAGTTTATAGATAAAGTTGCTGGAGATTGTGAAGATTATTCGATAGCAAAATATTTTACACTCAAACAGCTAAAAATTGCAGATAAAAGATTATTTCTCACCTATGCAAAATCCTTAAAATATAAAACAGCTCATATGGTTGTAACCTATTTTAAAACAAAACGTTCCATACCTCTTATTTTAGATAACTATAATGGTAAAATCTTACCTGCAACACAACGAAAAGACCTCAAACCTATATATAGCTTTAACGGTCAAGAGCTTTATAATGCTAAACAGAAAGGTTTAGGGGCAAAAATACCTTATGGATTACAAAAAAATAAAAAATGGCTCAATCTATTAGATGATATTAAAAGGAAAAAAAGATGAGTTTAAAAAATCAGATAGCGATAATAGTTTCTATATTGCTTTTAATCACTCTAACCACTGTTATATATAAAAGTTTTCATTCTACTTCCATTTATCTTCAAAGCCAACTTCAAAATGATGCAAAAAATAGTGCAACATCATTAGGATTATCTATCTCAACAGTGGAAAATAAAGAGGATATTTCTACAATAGAAACGATGATAAATGCTATTTTTGATAGTGGCTATTATAAAGAGATAAAATTAGTAGATATTGATGATAAAATACTCTATATAAGAACTAATCCAGATGGTGTAAAAGATATTCCCCAATGGTTTATTACAAACTTCTCATTAACTGCCCCTATTGAAACAACGTCTATAAATGATGGTTGGATGCCATTTGCTACTTTAAGTGTTCAAGGTAATCTTGGTATGGCATATTTTAAACTTTATAATGAGTTTGTTGAGTTAATCGCTCTTTTTGCTATGATTATTATTTTTTCTATTAGTATCTTATATCTTATTTTATATAAAGTGCTTCAATCTCTTGATAAGATGGCTTTACAAGCAAAAGCGATAGATAATAATCAGTTTATTATTAACGATACCATTCCATATACAACAGAGTTCCAATCTATAACGAAAACGATGAATAAAATGGTAGAGAAAGTTAAAATAATTTTTGAAAAAGAGGCAAAAGCTTTACAGCAGTATCATACACTTTTATATAAAGATGAGGTAACTCTTCTTGCCAATAGAAAACTTTTAACGATGAAGCTTCAAGAGTATTTAGAATCTGAAGAGTTTTCAACAGGCTCTCTTGTTATGATACATTTTGCAAATCTTATAGATGCAAATAATAAAATAGGACATAAAGAGGTTGATAATCTTTTAATAGCTTCAGCAAAAATATTTGAATCTTTCATGATAAACTCTTCTCATATTCCAGCAAGATTAAATGGAACAGATTTTGCTCTTTTAATACCACTCAATAAAAATCCTAAAGAGTTAATTCAACAACTATTAATAGAGTTAGAAAGATGTTTGGAAGATAGTTTTATTGTCGTTCAAGTTGGTTCATCTACTTACGATATGAAAGATAAATTTTTTGAAGTTTTAACACGTGCTGATGATGCTCTCTCCAAAGCAAAAGCGAAAGGGAACTTCACTTATAATATAGTAAGTGATAACAATCAGATAACTATGGGTAAAGTGGAATGGAATGAGCTAATCCAAAAGTCGATAAAAGAGAAAGATTTTTTATTAACGTATCAAGATGTTCATTATAAAAACTTCATATATCACAGTGAGGTATATATAAGACTAAATTATGAAAATATGACTCATAATGCTGGTTTTTTTATGCCTATGGTAGAGGAGTTAGGCTATACAGTTCTTATAGATAGATTTGTGATAGATGAAGCGATAAAAAGCAAGAAAAAAAGTATAGCTATAAACTGTTCAATAGATTTTATTAAAGATACTAAAACATATAATTACCTTGATAAAGTATTAAAAAATAAAAATATAACTATCTCTTTTGAGGTAGGTAGTTATAAACTTCTTACATATTTTGAAGAGATTAAACCTTTTGTGGAGTTTGTTCAAACTAGAGGGGCTAAATTTGGTATTGATAATCTTAATGAAAATATACAAAATCTTAATTTTTTACAAACTATAAAACCAGATTATATAAAAATTGATAAACAGTATATTTTAGAATTAGCAGATATAAATAGCTCAAATAAAAGCTCTCTTAAAGAGTTAATGGATAGTTTAGATATTGTTATTATCGCTACAACTATTGAAAATAGAGAGAGTATTTCAGATTTAAAAGAGTTGGATATAGAGTATTTTCAAGGACGTTATTTAGATCGATTATAGAGATGATGAATAGGGAGCAAATTTTATTTATCTAAAACTTATTTTATAGTGCTAAAATACAAAAAACACTATTTAGGAGTATAAATGTTAGTAAATTATGCAGATAAAGAACTTACTCAACGCTATCAACTTATGGCTCAAACTATTATCCCAAGACCCATTGCATGGGTAATTACAAAAAATGAGGATAGCACTTTAAATATCGCACCATTTAGTTACTTTATGGGGCTTAGTTCTGAACCTCCAACAATAGTAATAAGTATAGGGCATAAAAGCGATGGAACTGAAAAAGATACTCTTAAAAACTTACGAGAGAGAAAAAAATGTACTATATGTATGGTAAGTGAAGAGCTTTTAGAAAAGATGCACTTTAGTTCTAAAGAGCTAGATAAAAGTATGAGTGAATTGGAATATTTTGACATCTCTACACAAACTATCTCTGAAGAGTTTTTACCAATAGTTGAAAAAACACCAACAGCACTTTTTTGTGAACTTTATCAGGAGATAGAGTTAAAAGGCTCAAAAACTATTCCACTTGTTGTAGAGATAAAAGCACAATATATTGATGATACTATAATTACAAATAAGGAAAAAATCACATTAGATTATTCTCCTGTTGCTCGTGTAGGTAAAAGCTATTCACTTTTAGGTAAAAACATCACACCACCAACTATACCGTAATGAACGATACTCTTCTTTATTCACTTATAACCTTTTTTCTCTCTATTTTATTCTCTATGGGGGGAGCAGGTTCGGGTGTTGCTGTTATTCCTATCTTTAACTTTTTAGGGTTAGATTTTACAGTAGCTAAAGCGATAGGGCTTTTTGCAGGTGCTTCAACAACTATTACATCAAGTATTATGAATATAAAACGTAAAGCAGTTGAATATAAGTTTGTTTTTCCAATAGCTTCTATGATGCTACTCTTTGCCCCAGTAGGAGCATACAGTAGTAGTTTTATAGATGAGGAGATAGTAAAGTTTTTCTTTATGATTATGCTTTTTTATAGTGCTTCTATGATGATGTTTGGTAGGAAAAAATCACTTTTTCATATTAAATCTGTATATGCACTTTTTATTGTTGGTGCTACTGTTGGGTATCTTGCAGGGCTTTTAGGTGTTGGTGGTGGAAATATTCTTATACCACTTTTAGCACTTTTAGGATTTGAACCTAAAAAAGTAGCTATTGCAGTAAGTTTTGTTGTTCCATTTTCAGCTTTAGGCTCATTTTTTACTTATGCTTCTTATATAGATTTAGATTGGTTTCTTTTATCGATGGTTTCACTTTCTGCTATTGCTGGGGGTTATATAGGAAACTACTTTATGCACTTTAAGTTAGAACAGAGCCAAATCAAAAAATTGATGGCAGTTATACTTTATGCTTTAGCATTTAAATTACTTTGGCATTTTTTAGGTTTATAGTAATAACAGTTAAGTTTAGCCAATAAATATAGGGTATTTATTGGCTATATAGTTCTTCCAACTATTTTTCAGTCCATTATACCCGTAACCTCAACATCATAAGTAGTTTTTAAAAGTTGTAACTTAAATCTTTCCTTACTTGTTATAGGTGGTGTATATCCTGTTAAAGTTAATGCCTCAATAGTTTTCTTCACAAGAGATTCTAACTCTTTTGGTTCTCTACTTTTAAACTGTTGAGGATATAAAAGTGCTAGACTTAGATAGTTATCTAATGTGCGAATAACCACTTGAGAGTTATATCCTCCACCTTTAGCTAAATATCTTGGCAATAGTTGTAATGCTTCACTCATTGAACTTTGCATCTGTTGTAACTGTTCACTTTTTTCATACGCAACTACCTTTTTCTGTAAGTCTTTTATGAGAAACTCTAATCTACTCTTTTCATCATAGGTAAAATCCTTAATCCTATCATCTATAGAAGTGAGTATCTTTATACGTTGAGAGAGATACTCTATCTTTTCTTTGGGATTATTAGTAGAAGATGCTAAAAATCCATAAGCAAGTAATTGTAGGCGTTGCGGTTCAAAACTGATACGACGATGGGAATCGATGGGAACTGTTTGTAATTCTGATGTAAGTGTAATCAACTCTTTAAACAGTTTTGTCGAATGGGAAAAGTTTTTTAATTTTAACAGACTATATCCATACCCCAATAATACTTTAGCACGATTTATTCCTTCTAAACTCTCATCTTTCAATAGTTTTTGGTAAAGTATTACTGCTCGTTTGTAGTGTTCTGCATACATATTGTAAAAAGCAGTTTTTTCTCTAAAGGCTACTAAACTCTCTTTCATGTCAACTTCTTGTGCCAATTTTAATGCAACCTCTCCCTCTTTAGCTGCATCACTAAAATTATGGTAATAAAAAAGTGAACGTGCAAAATGCCATCGAAAAAGTGCTTCATCTTGTTTATTGAGAAATGGGATAGAGGTACGCTTTTTGAAAAAATTAGTTGCCATAGAGTAGTTGCCTACACTAAAGTGAAGTTGTCCAAGGTTTTCTAGTACAGAAGCTTTCAAACGTTGATTGTCGTAAGCTTGATCTAAAGCTAACATATATTGATAATGTGCTTTTTGATAAAGTTCAGTATCATAGCTGTAATTTTTTTGACTCACTAATAGTTGACGATGATAGAGATACCCTAACAACAGATTTTTCAATGCTGGAGTTAATCCTACAGGTCGTAATCCTTCAAGTAATGTAGTCACTTTTTGAAGAGTCTCTTCTGTTTCTTTTGGGTCTGATATGAGTAGTTGTAGAGCTTTAACAAAATCGCTATTGGCTTTAAGAAGATTATCTCTTTTTAAAACCTCAAAGGACTTTTTAACACGCTCTCTTAATGAATTATCATCACTTGTAAGACCAAGAACAACAAAAGTATAAAGTGCTTCTAGGTCATTTGTTTGGCGAATAGCACTGTAAAATGTATTGGCAGCACCGTTGATATTGTCATCATTTAAAACAGCATAAGCTTTATTTATAGTTATGATGGAATACTGCTGTGCAATATCATAAAAACCAATCTTTTTATTATCAGAGATTGTAAGCCAGTGACGTGATAGAAGTTCCATAAACTTATATTCATTTGCTGATTTCAAAAGTAAAATAGCACGTATATGAGTAGCATTACGAACAAGTGGGTCTGAGATTTTCTTTAAACTTTTCATAAGTTTAGAAAAGATTTGACGTTTTTTTGAGTTCTCTTTTTCTATTATCATATTAAGAACAGCTAACTCATTTATAAATAGTTCTACATTTCTTTTGTTATCTTTATTTTGAATTTCTGAGATGAGAACTGCTACTCTTTTATCTAAATCTGGCTCAACTATAGTTAATTGATCTAAATATTTAAAAGTGTAATAAAGGCGAGATTCTGATTGGATAAAACTATTTTGACTTGCATCAAGTAGTTGTGCTAACAGTAACTTAGGTTTCTCTTTTAATAGTTTACGGCTAAGTTCAACAGCTAGGTAGTAGGCTATTGGAGTTAACTCCTTTTTATATTTCCAAACTTCATTTAATCGCTTTAGTGCAGACTCCTCTTTTTTGAGAAGAGTATCTATCCAAGCATTAAAGATTACTCCACCATTAGCCCAATCTTCTATTATCAACTGCTTTCGTTTTTCTTCTAGTTCTAACTTAAAACTTCTTCTTATCATACCCTGTGGCTGTTTGAGTGCCTTTGAGTTTAGTTTGAGAACCATAGCTAGATTATGATAGAACCCTTCCAAAGATTTTTTGCCATTATTTTTATAAAATGATTCTATCTTTTTAACAAAAAAATGTGCTGCACTCAATTCACCTATCTCAAGGTGGTTACTTAACTGACGCTCTAATAAAGATATTTTTTCTGTTAAATTGTCATCTTTAGAATGAAATCTAAACTCTAACGCATTGAGTAAAAGGAGTCTATCTTCATAACTTTTACTACTTTGATGTGCTTCAATAATCTGTTCTTTATTCCATTGTAATGGAACTCTTCCCGATAATGGCATACGGTAGATATCTAAAGAGCCTTCATAAGCACAAGTAAGATAAAGATATTTTGAAGTTGGCATAGGAAAATTACAGTTTTGTTCTACTGAAGTAAGTTGTTCGGGAAGTATCGGTTCATCGGCTTTTAAGAGTTTAGCAACCTCTATACGAAATATAATACTATGGTCTTTCCCATCAATATTTTGATCAGCACTTGTATCGTTAAGATAGTGAGCAAAATAGAGATATTTACTATCGTGACTAAAACGGGAATAACTGCTTAAACCTGCTAATGCTATGGGCAATGCTCCAAATTGCTGATTGTTTTTCAAATCATAAATATAGATGCCACTGTTAGTTTGCTCTTTTGTATGTTGATGAAAAACTATATATTGTCCATTTGGAGAGGCTGAAGGTGAAGTGATATTTCCCTTTATTATGACCTTTTTTACTTTGGTATATATATCGAGAATAATCAACTGAGATAAACCTGACATCATAGAGTGTTTGATATATCCTATCTCTCTTGCATTTATCCAAAATGGTGAGTGTTCTTTTGCTGTATAGTCACTTAGAGAAATTGGATTATCTTTTTTGTTTAAAGGATAAAGATATATATCTCCCTGTGCATCATTTTCAAAACTTGTCATCGCTAACCAACGATTATCTGGAGAGATTGCAGGGTCTTTTGCATCTGTGTTTGGATTAAGTAGGCGTTTACTTTTACCAGTTTTTAGGTCTTGCATATAGAGTTGTGAGATTCGATTTTCATTACGAGTAAAGTAGAGTAGATTCTTTTCACTTTGCAAACTACTTTGATAGTTATCGGAAGGTCCAACTGTAACTTTTTCCAATGATAAGAGTCTATTATTACGCCAATCACTTGTATCTGCTAACAGTTGACAAGAGAGAGCTGTTAGTATCAAAAATATTATATTCATCTATTTATCTTGAGTTGAACTTTTTGTAGAAAACTCACCATTGAGTACTTTAAAAGCTTTATCTTCTCTTTTACTATCATTAACATCAGAAAGAGGGATTGGACCTTTGTGTAGGTGAAGGCGTTTCTCTATCTGTGGCCACTCTCCAGATGCTTCTGATTCCATAACGGTATGTCTATCTATTAAGATTACTTCCACTGAGGGGGAAAGACTGCAACCACTTAGTAGGATGTATGTTATTAGTGCTATTGCTCTATATTGTATTATCATCTTATTACTCCAAATTTGATTATTTTATTCTGATTATTTGTTAAGAGTTGTATTAGAGTTTAAATAAAAAGAGTAGGAAGAATATAATCCAACTATAAAAAGTTAGTTGAGTTGAGAAAGGTAAGCACTAGAGTTGATGATTTTTTTCATACTTCTTTTTCTATTTTCTAACTGTGTTATAGACATTGATTGTCTATTTCTTATAGATTTACCATCTTCACGAATTATTGCACTTTGTAACTCATTATTTGGTGTTAATATATCGCCACATTTGATAAATTCAATCATAGGAACTCCTCTACTTCAAGATATATAGAATTATTTTCTATTGTTGATTTTACTATTTTCCACTTTAAATTCTTGTTAAGTAATATTTCAGATTCTTCTGTAAAGTAACTGTGTCCTATTAAATCAAGGTCATTAGATATTCTACTATTTGCAATAATTAAGAGGGATTTATTATCATTTAAATCTACTTCTGCATAATCAAGAGCTACTTCTAAATCTTTACTAAATGACATAAAAGATTTATCTAATATAATTTCTGTACCTAATGAAATCTTACTAGACTTCTTGCAAAACTAAAAATATAGTAAAATACAATATGAGAAAAATAGATAAATTCAAAGATATAGATGAAGCTACATTTAAAAGAGTTGTAGGTGTAAAAAGTACAACATATAAAGTGAT
>Ga0256837_1002559_pt1 | contig 11178 bp, 10 predicted proteins | sample 4562384metaG_FD_185976 | JGI IMG/M metagenome (GOLD analysis project Ga0256837, IMG submission 185976) | Hydrothermal vent microbial communities from Guaymas Basin, Mexico - 4561-384 | ecosystem: Environmental > Aquatic > Marine > Hydrothermal vents | place: Mexico: Guaymas Basin | collected... | reverse complement strand
CCTATAAAAGATGGATTTTTAAATTTCTCTTGATCGATAATAGTATCAAAGCCATTTCCTAGATACCACCCTTTCATATTATCAAACCTACTCTCTCCACCATAGATAAAAAGAGATTTATACCCATAAGGCTTAAGGAGTTTAGCAATGGTAAAATAGTCGCTCTGAGACTTATTACGCTTAATCACTCCTTTTCCTGGAACAGAGTAGTTTCCAGCACTCAAACCAGCAAGACCCCGAACACTTCTTGTTCCATTAGAGTACAAATCTCGAAAAAGTATGCCCTCTTTAGCAAGCTTATTTAAATGAGGGGTAATTCCTTTCTCTCCACCAACAGCTTCAACAAACTGATATCCTAAACTCTCTTGAATAAACACAACTAAATTTTTAGATTTTTTTTGCTTAAAGTGTGTTTTTTCTATACGGCTCAAAGGAGATTTTTCATCATTTAAATGAGTAAGATTGAGACTTTTTTTCACTCGAGAATATGCTTCTTTGAGTTGCATAGTACCATACTGTTTTACTAGTTTGTTGCCGCCATGTAGTCTATTTGTGTAGATAGCATATACTATAGAATAGAACGAGTTTTTTGTAATTTCATTTAACATTCTATTTGAAGAGTACATAGCATCTGAAATATTAGCAGGTCTATGTCCAAAAGAGGAACGAATACCAATAAAGAGTATTAATAAAATTGGTACAAAAAGTGCAATACGTTTCATATAATGTATCTCAAATACCTGATTAATATTATCTTTAGCATATTTCAAATAAAGATAAATAAATCCCCCTATCATAAGCCCTGATATTAGCAATTCTAACTTATAATCAGCAAATATCATGGCAAATACTTCTTTTGGATATTCAAGATACTCCACAAAGAGATAATTAGGGCGGACATCATATTCTGCTATAAAAGGGAATGTTGCATTCTCAATATATATGAGTAATCCCATTACAATTAAGAAATAAAATTTTAGAAATTTTTCTACAAAAAACTGTAAAAACCGCGGGGAAAGTGTTAAAAGTATAAGTGGTACTACCAGTAAAATACTAGCGACAATAGTGTCCATTCGAAGACCAAATAAAAATGTAAGCCAAATACTAGAATCACTCGCTTGTATATTCTCAAAATAGAGTATAAAAAGAGAAAGTCTTCCTATAAAGAATACTCCCACCATATATAAATAGTATTTTACTAGTTGTTTTATTATCTGCATTTATTGTTTTCCATTAATTAATTTTATTCCATAAAAAGAGTGTTTTGATGGATAAGTTCGAGTAAATACTTTCCTCTTTTTGTTTTTTCACTTGTATTTACTTCTTTATAACTATCGGTATAGTATGTTTTATTTTCAAATATTTTATCTGGCCTATTTGAAAATTGGTATATAAATTTATCTGTATAAATTGCATTTTCAGTCCAGCTTCCAACATGTGAAAATTTTCTTCCATACTCTTTTGAAAGTAAATTATATCCTGTACTATAATCTTTCGTAGGATTAGAAACACCAATATAACTCAACAGAGTTGGTACAACATCTAAATGCGATGTTAATTGAGTGATTTCAGTATATGTAGAAATCGGTGTTTTCAAGACAAAAGGAACTTGAACTTGTTGAGAGTTAAATGAACTATTATGTCCAAAATTTCCATACTCATAAAACTCTTGTCCATGGTCTGCTGTAAAAATAATTATTGAATTATTATACAAATTTTTTTCTTTTAATTTTTGTATCATTTTTCCAATGAGACTATCATTATAATAAATAGCATTTTTATATTGATTTAAAAGGTTCACTCTATCATCACGACTCACAGTTAAGTAATTTAATTGAGCATAAGAGTCAGGTTTAAAATGAGAATACTCTTTTGGATAGGAGTTACTGTGAGGTGCATCTAAAAATACAAAAGAAAAAACAGGTCTATTAGTATCTAACTCATCTACCCATTTTATAAATTCATTACTTGTTTGCTGATCTTTTTCATACACTTTCCCAGTATGTTCATCTTTTATATTATTTTGAATCTCATAATAGGCTGTCTTTCGAAATTCTGGCCATTGTGTAGAGGTTGATGAAAATATTTCTATCTGATATGATAATTGTTTAAGTACATCAAATAGTACAGAACCTTTTTGAGCATTTAAAAAAGCGAACCAGTATGATGAGTTTATCCCATACATTAAAGAGAAAATACCAAATCGTGTTGCATTCCCACCACTAATATGATTTGTATATACTCTACTCTCTTGCATTAATTTATAAATATTTGGAGCAACTGATTGAGACATAATAGAATTTCGAACCGAATCAGATGCAAATATAAATATATTTACAGGTTTTATTTTTTCTGTATTGATTGGATTTAAAGGATATTTTAAAGGGTTGTTTTTTTGAATTTTAACAAATTTATTGTTACTTGTATTTCCTTTAAGTCCAAAATTATTTTCCATAAAGCGTGTAAAACTCATTGGCTGATAAAATGGAATAACTCTTGTGACTTCTAAATACTTCGTATTCCCATACATATTTGCAAATCCATAAACTACTTTCTCAGATAAAATAACTACTAGTAATAATGGTAGTATAAAAATATTAATTTTTCTATTTATATTATTGTTAATTTTGTAATTTGCATAATATATTTTTTTAAAAAAATATATTTCTATAAAAATAAAAAAAAGTATTAATAGTGTGCTTATTATTATTGGAATGATTCCAACTTGAATACTATCCTTTGCACCGGGACTTGTTAATATGTTAAGTACCATTCCATTTATATGAAATTTCCAAATTCTGTAGATAAAAAAATCCACTACTAAAGTTATATTTACTACAACAAACAAGCTTCCCAGAATCCAAAAAAGTGTTTTTTGGAACCATGAGAAAGGCATAAAAATAATATAAAAAATCAAATATAATGTTGAAGCAGTCGATATTACAGCAGCAATTGAAAATACTATAGTAGAAAAGTCATATACCTTATTTAAAGATAAAAATAGTGAAAACAAAAGAGTACTCACTAATAAATTTAGCTTGATAAATAATGATATATTGGTAAAATATTTTTTTGTATTTTTCTTCACTAAAATCCTTATATTTTATTTACAGCTATTAATATAAGCTATATTTAGACTTTTATCTCTACCAGCTAAAATAACTCTAACGTCATCCATATTAGATAATTCAAGTAACAAAGGCTCATTTACAGGAACATGAAAAATAAATGTTGGTATTCCACTTAAATTTTTTTGTGTCTGTTTTCCATACTTTGGATCTTCCAAATCACCATAAGGAATTGCTACACCACTAAACCCATATATCGAATATGCTATTTTTAATACATTTGATGCAACAGATGAAAAAAAGCTACTCTCAGGAAGAGGACTTAAGGCAAAAAGTGTTTTAAATCCTGCTGCTTTATATTTTGACAATTTAAAAACTGTTGAACCTTCTATATATATTTTATCTTTTATGCTATCATTCACTGTAATTTCTTTAAGATGCTTAATAGCTTTATCTGTTTCATTCATAGTTATACGATCTAAATTTTTAAAATCTAACCAAAAGTAATGATTTTTTCCTAATTCATGAAATAATTTTTCTAAAGTAAATAAAGTTTCAGTAGAGTTTTTACTAGGCTTTCCATGTGAAACTATAAATTTATTCAACGATACATCATAATAAAAATCTACCTCAACACCACTATAATCACTTTTAAAGGCTTTACTAAAACTTTTCAGACTATTTTGTTCTTTATGTGTGTTGTATACACCACGTGAGGACCATTGCTTCGAACATGATTTATAAACCTCTTTTGTATCATTTAATTTATAGTTGTTCACATAATAAAGAGTTAAATAATAAAAAAGAATAAGTACAGGGAAGAAACTTAACAATAATAACTTTATATAATGTAAAAATTTCACTCTTCATTTTTCCTTTTCTAGGTAATTGACCATAATTTTAACATAAATATTGGTTACATTACATGGCAAGTAATCATCTAAAATGCATTTCATCTTTTTTTTGTCTATTAATACACTCTTAATAAATAGTTGCTATACTTTCATTATAAACAATTTATTACTTCAATTTCACGAGGAAAAGCAATCATTATTAAACTTTTGCATTATGATAAAAACAACTTAATAAATTATATAATAATTCTATATGCTTTTATAATTCCTATATCGGCATCTGATCCAAAAAAGCTAACCTTGTTACTACTTCTTTTATGGGTTCTTGACATCAATATTTACTCTAAAATTACTAAATTATTTGAAAGTAGAGTCTTTATTGCCCTATTTCTTTTTCTAAGTTACAGTGTTTTATCTTTACTTTGGGCTAATAATCTTTCTTCCGGATTTAATTTTTTAACACATTATTGGTATTTACTCGCTTTTCCAATTTTTATAACCGAACTAAAACTGCATAATATTCCAAAAATTTTATCTGCTTTTTTATTAGGGATGTTCATCAGTGAACTTATTTCTTATGGTGTAATGTTTGAATTTTTTACTTTTAAAAAAGCAACCCCGTTAAACCCATCTCCGTTTATGCATCATACATTTTATGGTCTATTCCTTGCATTTACTTCACTATTACTCTTAAATAAGATTTTCACAACTATACAAATAAAAGATAGACTTCTTTATTTTCTCTTTTTTCTAACTGTCACTGCTAATCTCTTTATGAATGCAGGTAGAACTGGATACCTTGCTTTTAGTATAGGTTTTATTACTATATCTTTCTTATATATAAAAAATAAAGTATCCGCTTTTTTCTTTATCTTACTATTTATAGGGACTATTTCCACTATTTCTTATAATTTTAGTTCTGTTTTTAATGCAAGAATTCATCAAGCACAGGCGGAACTTATAAAAATATATGAAAACTCTGCTACAAAATTCCATGGTTCTTTTGGTCTTAGGTTAACCGTTTGGTCAGTAGGTATTGAGATGATTCAAGAAAATCCTCTCTTAGGTACTGGTGTTGGAAATGAGATGATAGCACTCAAAGAAAAGTTAGAAAATGATCCGGTGAAGAAAAAGCTGATATATAATATTCACCATTTTCATAATGATTACATTAGCTACTTTGTACAACTTGGAATTTTTGGATTTCTCTTATATCTTAATATTTTTTATCAACTTTTCAAACTCTCAATTTCAGACAAAGAAATATCTACCCTTAGATATTTATTTATTATCATTTTTCTCATCTCTAGTCTAGTTGATTTTGTATTTGTTCATAAGTTTACATTAGCACTGTTTGTACTATTTAGTGCTATTTTCACTGTAAAATCAATCAAAAAACCGTATCCACAACCACTCTAATAAACTTACAATGAAATATTAGATAAAATTATTTAGATAAAATAGAAGGTTACCTAATTGTCCTATAAATACACACTTAATCCAAAATATACATCTATGCTTGATAGCCTAAAAAACATCAAAGATATTTTTTTTAATGCAGATATCAGTATTCATAAAGCTAGAAATGAATTAAAAATCATCGAGATTGATGGTCTAAAATGTGTTGTTAAATCTTTTAAAGTACCTCATATTCTAAATAGATTTATATATACATATATTAGAGATTCTAAAGCTAAAAAATCTTATACAAATGCAGTAAAACTACAAGAATTATCAGTTAATACACCTGATCCTATTGGGATCATCGAATTCTTTGATAAGGGACTCATTAGCAATAGTTTTTTCATCTCACTCTATGAACCTTATGACTTTACAATAAGAGAAGTTTTTCATCACAAGGTTGATAACTATAAGAAAATTTTAATTGACTTTATTCACTTCACATATGATATACATACAAAGAATGTACTTCATGTTGATTACTCTCCCGGCAATATACTTATTACACTTACCGATGATAGCTGTAAGTTTTCACTTGTTGATATAAATAGAATGTCATTTCAAAATATTTCTTCAAAAGAGGGACTTGAAAATTTTAGTAAATTTTGGGCAACAGATGAGGACTTACATACTATTTCCAATACTTATGCTAATTTAAGAAATATAGATGGTGAAGAAGCATATAAAATTTTAAGAAAATATACAAAAAAAACAGAAGATACAAAAAAGCTAAAACTATCTCTTAAAAAACTCATTTCTAAAGGTTAATCTTAATGCTGAAGTTTATAAATAAATTCCTCCCATCATCAAAATTCAAAATTGACCCTTTTGTGAATTTTAATAAGTTAGATATGATTCAACCTATCTCTTTATCTGATTTATCCTTGATAAAACCAATTCAAAAAAAGATTTTAGGACTTATTGATACAGACGAAAACATAAGTATTTCGAAATCAAATAAGTTCATGTCCTTAATTATTCCATATCGTCATAGACAAGAGCATCTTGATATTTTTCTTCCCTATATGAAACAGTATCTAGAAAGTCAAAAGGTAGAGTATGAGATCATAATAGTTGAACAATCAGATGATAAACCTTTTAACCGTGCAAAGCTTATGAATATTGGAGCTCTTAATGCTAACGAGAAGAGTAATTACTTTGTCTTTCATGATGTTGACTTACTTCCCCAAAATATTGATTATAGATACTGCAATCACAGTCAAAAACTTTTTAGTTTTATAGAAATAAATGATAAATATAAAGAGTTTAAAGAGACTAATTTTGGAGGAGTAGTATTAGTTCCAAAAAAAATATTTTTCAATATTAATGGATTTTCAAATAATTACTGGCAATGGGGAAAGGAAGATGATGATTTTTTAATGAGACACCTTTTTAAAGGATATATACCCTTACTTGACAAGCATGGAAAACTTAGAGCATTACCGCACGAAGCATCTAAAACTAGGGATAATAAGGGAAACTATGTTACTGATAAAGCTATTATAAAGGAAAACGAAAAACTGTATCAAAAAAATAGACAGCACTTTTCTGATTTTAAACGCGGTTTTAGTAGTCAAGACCAAGACGGTATATCTTCGATTAAAGATTATATAATAGACTCTATTACTACTCAAAAAAACATTAAAATATTAAGAGTGACTCTATCCTAATTAATATATTCTAAATATTTTTTATTAGAAATATCAAAAGATACTGTACTAATGATCTCTTTCTCTCTTATTTCTCTCATCACATTTTTTTCGATATGTTCTTTAATATTTTCTATATTATTAGGTAATAATCCTTCTGGAAAAAATAGACTTAACAATTCATTTATAGCGGGTATATCGACTCCAAACACAGGTGTTTGTAATATTAATGCTTCTAGTGCAACGGTTGGTAAACCTTCTTCTTTTGATGTTAGCAACATAAGTGAAGCATTTTTTATATAAGGATATGGATTGGAAACAGCTCCTATAAAATGCAGCTTATTATGTAACTTAAAATCTGTCATCATCTCTTTTAATCTATCAATAATTTTTTTATCCCCATCACCTACTATAATTAAATCATATTCATTAGAGAATTTTTGATATATTTCCATTGCAAGAGGTAAATTCTTTACACTACTAATTCTTCCAACCCAAACTATATATTTTTTAGAAATATTAAAACTAGTCTCTTCTTTTGCGAGTTGTTTAATTTTTGCTATATTGAAAGGATTATAAATTGTAACTATCTTTTTTGGTTTTACACCTATAGAGAGAATATCCTCTTTAACTGCATCCGAAACACTTATAATATTTTGATTTTTATATAAGAGTTGTTTTCTTTTTTTTCTCAAATATCTCGCAAAAATATTTCCACTAAGAAGCTTTTTTGAATGCATACCATGCAAAATAAAAATACTTTTATCATGATTAAGTGCTTTTACTATTTTACATATTTTTTCTGATTGAGCATGACAAACAACTAAATCATAAGATCGACTTTTTTCTCGTTTCTCAACAAATGATTTAAGAGATTCTTTTTTTTCTAAAACATATATATTATTTAAATTCTCTACATCTTGCTTTTGCATATCTTTAAACAATAAGATATCAACATCATGACCATCTTCAAGCAAAGAGTAATACTGTGTCATAAGTACAGTTTCAATGCCACCTATAACTAAAGATTTATTAATTAATAATATTTTTTTATTTTTCAAAGAAGACTCTCACTATTTTTATTTTCATCTTGTAATTCTAAGAGCATAGCATATTTCATATATGTATTAAAACCTGAAATCACAGAGACATTCCAACCGTGTCTTCCATGAAACATTCCACCTTTCAAAACTAATTTTTTCAAAAATACAAATATCCCATGCATCATTGGATCATACCATTTAGCATACTTTTTCTTTTTATAGAGCATTTTTGCTCCACGAAAAGAAAACTTTGAAATATTATTAATCATTTGTGGGTAATCACTATATGAATAATGTAAAATATCCCCATCAAGAGAAGATGTAAGAGTAGCATTTACACTTGCATGACCTATTTCTTGAGTGTAACCACATTTTTTTCGATTATATAATCTAAATAACCTATCTGGATACCAGAGTTTAATGAAGTTTTTTCCTATATATGTCTTTCGCGATAATGAATAAGCATCATAACTAGAAGATGCTAAGTCCAATGCACTTATAGCATCAACTGCATTTGTATCAAGACGTTCATCCGCATCTAAACTAAGTATCCAATCATTTTGAGCGATGTCCTCAGCAAAAGCTTTTTGTGGTCCATCACCTAAATAATTTTGAACTATAACCTTTGCACCCAAGGATTCTGCTATTTTTCTAGTGTTATCAGAACTATTGGAATCTACAACTATAACTTCATTAGAAATTTTTTGCACAGAATTAATACATGCTTCAATATTTTCTTCTTCATTTAATGTAATAATTATCGTTGTAATATTTTTCAAAAATCTACCCTATATCTTTTTATGTAATCTAACAGGAACACCTAAATAAATTCCCGTTTCTGATAATTTTTTATTCACTAAACTCATAGCCCCTATGATACTTCTTTCTTTAATCTCACTTCCCATAAAAATATTGACATCATTGCCTATCCAGCAATTATTTCCAATAACTAATGATTGAGAATCATACTCTTTTCGAGATGCACCTTGTGATGAGATTAAATGGTTGTGATCATACATTTTAATATTTTCTCCAAACATACACTCTGAACCAATTGATATATTTTTTCGAACTATGATAGAACAGTTTCTATTAAAAAAACAGTTTTTTCCTATAGTTAATTTTGCATTTTTGCGAACTGCTATTAAAAGATTTTCTTTAATATCTATATCACCTTCTATCTTGAGTTGTGAACTACGAGATATTTCAATACGAAAAAATCTTTTTGCTTTCACTTTTCCTTTAATTTCAATTTGTTTATGGTAAACTATCTTTAAATATGAGATATAAAAAAAAGTATACATCTTAAAAAATAATTGGATCATATATTGTTACCTATTATCTTAATTTATTTAGCTAATGTGGACTAAAAATGAATAAAATAATTATAACACATCTAAACTTTGCTAAAGGTTTTAGAGGTGGTGAACGTCAAACTCAGCTACTTATAGAGCAGTTGAGTAAAGAAGGTTACACACAAAAATTACTTGTTCGTAAAAATTCAGAACTTGGTCAAAGATGTAAAGATATACAAAATTTACATATTGTAGAGGTACCTAAACCTTATATCTTTCATATATCAGACATAAAAAACTCTTCACTTATTCATGCTCACGAGACAAAAGCTTTACAGTTCGCCTATTTTGCAAGCTTATTGACTAATATCCCCTATATAGTTACAAGAAGAGTTGATAACCCAATAAAAAATAACTTTTTCAATAAACTACTTTACAAAAAAGCAAAAAAAGTAGTCGCTCTTTCACATGCAATAGTCAAAGAAGTTAATAATATTTGTCCAATTGCTGACATAACTATAATACCAAGTGCATTTACAGAGAGTTCAATAAATGAAAATAAAATTAAAATCATTCAAGAGCGATTTAAAGACAAGTTTCTTATAGGACATATAGGTGCACTTGATGACAAACATAAAGGGCAATCTTTCCTAATAGAAGCTGCAAAATCACTACAAAAAACACATCCAAATATTCACTTTATTCTTCTAGGAAGAGGAAAAGATGAAGTAATGTTAAAAGAACTCACTGCAGGTTTATCAAACATCACATTTGAAGGCTTTGTAAATAATGTTAATGACTATATAGCCTGTTTAGACTTATTTGTTTTTCCTTCAAGAAATGAGGGATTGGGCTCCATTTTATTTGATGTTATGCAAGGTGAAGTTCCTATTATTGCAAGTAATGTAGGCGGCATTCCAGATATAATCCAACATAATGAAAATGGTTATTTAATTCCCCCTTGCAATGCAGAGATAATCTGTCGAAGTATTCTATATTTATATCAAGAAAAATCTACTAGAAAAAAGTTCGTAGATAATGCTAAAAAAACAATTTTAAAATTTTCTCCAGATAAGATGATGAAAAGATATTTAACTCAAGGATACTCATGAAAAAATAGCTATATATGCATACCTCTCTACACAAAAAGAGGCTCAAAAGTTGCTAGTATACATTAAAAAGTAGAAAATATATGGAACTTCGTTTAAAAAAATATTTGATGTAATGGTAAAGAGTGCTATAGATGCTCAACAAAGAGCTACAAATGGATTAAAAATACTATTGAGAACTCCAAAAATGACTCAACTACAAGCTAATTGGAGATTTTTAAATAATCCATTTGTAACCTTAACAGAAATCAATGAACCAATAAAAGAGCATTTAGAAAAAGAGATTAGGACTCAGTGTAATAAATATCTCTTAGCTTTAGAGGATTGGTCTCATTTGGATTACAAAAAGCACTTATATATGTAGAAACATTAAGTGCAGGAGGAATACAAAAGGTTGTTTTAGAACTCTCTAACTCTTTTGTAAACTTAGGTCATAAAGTTCATATATTTGTTCTTAGAAATGAGTTTGATTACATAGTAAATAATGCGATAAAAATTCATGTACTACACTTTCCCAAAAATCATCCAGTTTTGAGTAAATAATCCACAAACTCATTTGCATCTTTCTTAGGTATAGTCGTTGCACAATATTATCAAGAACAAAAAGAGTAAAATCTTTCCTACTCATATAAAATTCTTAACCCCTCTTCATTAATAATTTCATACCCATTTAAGCCCTTTTCTATAAACCCAAGTTTT
>Ga0256837_1002558_pt1 | contig 11178 bp, 10 predicted proteins | sample 4562384metaG_FD_185976 | JGI IMG/M metagenome (GOLD analysis project Ga0256837, IMG submission 185976) | Hydrothermal vent microbial communities from Guaymas Basin, Mexico - 4561-384 | ecosystem: Environmental > Aquatic > Marine > Hydrothermal vents | place: Mexico: Guaymas Basin | collected... | reverse complement strand
TATATGAATGGAGATTCTGTTTCAAAAGAGAGACTTAATGTTATTAATTCGAAACTATCACAGCCTGAAGAATCATACAAAAAAGTTGTTAGGAAGATAGGTGTGTTAGCACAAGCAATGAAACAACTTAAATTAGGAGATTTTCCAATTGCCGTATCTCCAAATGGCAAATTTCAAGACATAACTTCTTTTTATAAATAAACAACTATCAAGCACTTTGACAATAAAAAAGTGCTTGATAAATTACCTTTCTCTTATACATTATTATCTTTTTCATTAATCCAATTATCTTATTAATTATATTCACACTTAAATATATTATTATTTATAACAAATAGTATACATTTTTTATGTAACAACTTAAAAAAGGAGATTTAAATTAATTTTTCCTTTTTTTGTGTTGTAATTTAAGGTTGCTTATAATAAGCTTATTTTACTCTCTAATGAGATGTTATTGTCTAAAAGACGAAAGAAGGAAATCAAATGAAAAAATATATTTTAACAGCTATTTCAATAGCGATGATGTTCACATTAAGTGGATGTGGGAATAAAGTTTTAGCAGTGCAACACGCACCATATTTAGAAGATTCTGGTCTAGTAACTACTACTGTTTCTATTAACATGAGAGATGGAAGATCTATTTTAAGATCATCAGATGCTCAAGATAGTGGGATAGCAGCACTAGAAAGAATTGCAAGAAATGTTTTAGATTCAAATAATTCATACTTCGCAATTTATAAACCAAAAAATCTATCTAATTTTGAAGGAAGTACGATTACTACTTTTGAAGAGTTTGAAAAAGCTTGTATAGATAGTGGGTTTACAGCAGCAGTATCTATGTTCGATGCATTTGGTATTGGAAAGAATGCCTGTGGATTAGCCAATCCTAGAAATCAGAACAGGTCATCAGTTTCTTATGTTAAATATAAAACCAAGCCGGATGATGTTTTAACATGGGATGCAAAAAAATTGTTAGAAGTTTTAACGGAAAAAGAATTAATAGTACCCAATGATGTTGGATGGGAATTAAGTGTCAAGTCTCCAGTTAAAAGTGATTTGTAAATAATCTTTAAAAGATAAAGAAGAGTGTTCTCTTCTTTATCTGAATTAAACCAAAATATTTTTTTTGTTAATTAAGTATAAATATACCAATTGATACTCCATCCCATAAATGAGGTGGATTCTTCCTCCATAGCACCACTACACTATTTCTAATTCGGAACATTTAAACTTTCTAAATATTCAGAGAAGCATTCCTAAGCGGATTTTGTCGAAGGACAAATCTGCAAAGGTTGTTTGTCGTGTATCCCACGAACAAGTATATTATTAGCTGCATTAACATCAGCATTCGCTTTAAATCCACAAGATACACAAACAAATTTACTTTGTGAACGGCGATTCTTTTTATCTTTATGACCTGAGTAAAGGTCTTAATCCTTTTGCCTTTACCCAACCGACTTTTGGAAGATAGATCTTGTTGTTATCAATTTTAACCCTTTGAGGGTATTGAAAACTTTGACGAGAATGATGACGGCTTTTAAATTTAGGAAATCCTCCACCTTTAAAAAAGTGAAGATAAGCTTTATCCATATTTGCAATTGATTGTTGAATTACTTGTGAATCAATTTGTTTAAGCCAAGAGGTTTTGTCCATGCCTTTTAGCTTTGTAGCATGCTTTATAAGATCGAACTTACCAACTTTTTTGCTGAATTTTTGATAAGCATTAATTCTTAGAACAAGCATGCGATTATAGATATATCGTGCTCCACCTATTTGTTGGGAGATTAATTCTTTTTGCTTTGAAGTAGGATATAGTCTAACTTTTTGAGCATTAAGCATCATCTCTCCTTTCTAATGAGTTGATAAACATCTCTGAGGTCGTAGTTGGTTTTGATTTTTTGTTTGTTCCAGATTAGATAATCATCTATAATAAAATTTGAGTATTGAGAATCTCTAAAGGTAGTCCAGATTCGATTAACTTTTTTCTTCTTTTTAGACAGGTACATTACAAGCTGAACTACCGCAAGATAAATCATGCAGGTTCAAATTATACTAACAACCAAGGTCTCTAAGAATAATCCACAATTGGATTAAAAATTAAAGCTGACAGTTGTTTTCAATTTGACATTTACCGACTAAATTTTCTATCTCAGACCGCTTAAGTCCAAGTATCTGCAAAGAAGCAGAATTCAAATTTTTAAGATTAAGGATCGCCGATACAAGGCTATGTTCAATACCCGAGAAAGCTTTTTGAGCTTTGCTAAGATCCAAGATATCATTATTCACAAAGATAGCTAAAAATGCAGAGAATAGATCCCGTTGGGTTCTAACTCCACATCCGCTAGCTCCTGCTAATCCACATCCGCTAGCTCCTGCTAATCCACAATCACAATTGTGCCATCTTTCAGATAACGATTTCTTCTTTTTGATACCGCATATGCATTTTTGGGAGCATGCGGTTGTTTGAGTTTTAAACTCAGTTACTTTAGCACCAGCATTTTCAGCTTTGTGCTTGAGTAATTCTACGAAGAGTCCAGGTGCTTTGGCACCGATAGACTTACCAAACATCTTTTGCCAAGCTTTGTAATTAATTTTTTCTAATTTAAAATCATTACCCTTAGCTAAAAGAAGATTAATAAATCTATTGTGGGATTCCTTTCGTCGAGATGATTGAACTCTTTCTAGTTCAGCTAAATCTTGCTTGTCTTTTAGATAAGATTTAGATACTATCCATTTTTCTCTATTTTGTTTTGGTTTAATTTTACCTAATTTTTTGATAGATCTTTTATCCTTTTTTCTATAAGTGGTTTTCTCAAAATTAAGAGGATTATTCACACGTAATTTTCTAGATAATCTTTTTTGGATACCAGCTTTCTTTTTTATAATTCTATCAATATCAGATGCTAAAATTTTAAGTCCAGAACCATGGTTAGAGACATAAGCTAAGGTTTGTGGACCTAAATCAATTCCTACTGGACCTGATTTGTATGAGTTTAATAGATGTTCTTTGGTTTTAGGAGCACCTTCTAGAATTAATTGAAGGAAGAATCTTGGTTTTTTTCTGATAGTTTTAGCAACTATCCTGCAGTATTTAACTTTTGAGTTTAAAGCTGAGGATTGGATCCCATAAACATCTTTAAGGTCGTAGTTGATTTTGATTTTTTGCTTGTTCCAAATTAGATAATCATCAATAAATCTAATACCTGCAGTATTATTTTTACCTTCTACTGATTTTAATTGACCATAGGTTTTAAATCGTGGTCGACCTCTTAGATTATAATGGAATTCATTAACTGCAGAAAAAGCTCTACTGGCAATTTTTTGAGCTGTATTTGCATCTATAAGATTTGAGTATTGAGAATTTCTGAAGTTAGTTACATATTTATGTATGGCAAATTCTTCAAAACCTGCTATCTTTGTAGCTTCTTTGAATAATAAATTTATTTGTGTTTTATTTATTTTAGATGGATTTTTCTTTGTTTGATTTTTATGTATTTTATATAAAGACATAGCTTCTTTGTATAGTCCAGATTTTATTAGTTTTTTTCTTCTTTTTAGAGAGGTGCCTAAGCAAGCATTATATATTTGTCTAGCTGCTTCGAACCTAGTGTTTAATATATCTGATTGATGGTTTTCTGGGAGTAAAGGAAGAGTGTGTATATATGATTTTGTAGTTGCTTTTGGCATCACACTTCCTTTTGATCTTCTACATATTTTTTAATCACTTCTAATGGTGCTCCACCAACTGTTGCACAAAAATAACTATGAGTCCATAATGTTGGAACCTTTGTTCTTAAGTTTTGATATTTTTTTCTCAAAATATTAGAAGATCTACCTTTTATTCTTTTAATTACTTTATGCACTCCCAGTTGAGGGGAGATACTGACTAGTAAATGCACATGATCTGGCATTATTTCCATAGAAATAATCTCAAATTCAAGCTCAATAGATAATTCTTGAATAATTTCCTTTAAATCATCATCTACCCCATTTATCAACAAAGACTTTCTGTATTTGGGTGTCCAAATTAAATGATAATTGCAATCATAGGTTACATGATTTTGTTTTTTTAACTTATTATTTTTCATATTTTTATTATATAACAATCAGTTGTATAAGTCAAGTGCCTAACAAAATTCCGCTACATAATAAATTAAGTAGCTTCCTTTTGAGAATTAGGTGATGAGTGTAAGGTAATAAATATTTCTTATACATCAGAGACTAATGCACCAAGTTATTCTTGTGGCTTGGGATTATTAGGATCAGATAATTGTAGGGTATTTACACATGCAGAAGCACCAACACTTTGTGCAGTCAGTCAGTTAGTTGGCTCGTTTGATTCAACTCGTGGATTGTATGCATAACCATTGATCAAAAATTATGAATAGATAATTTTTGATCAAAAAAAACCAAACAAAAAGTTAGATAAATTTTTCTGATCATCTTTAAAGATGATTCAAAATATTAAAAAAATATGTCATAGGGTTAAAGTTAGGATAATAAAAGATTTAGATAGAAAAGACAAAAGAATAATAATTTTGTCCTTTCTAATAACTTAACTTGTTATGCCAACATCAGAAAGTGCTTGAAGAAGATATCCAAGGCTATTGTAATATTCTGCTTGATTTACAACTTTAAAGTTGCTCTCCGCTTTTTCATCAATAAAATAAGAGACGCCACCAACAAAGAATACCACAGGAGATTTATCAAAGTATTCTCCATATTTCTTCTCTAGGAAAGCAGTAAGACCCTTAGAATAAGCTGTTTTCATTTTGCGAATAGTAGATGCTAAATCATGAGGAACCCCTCTTAAAACATATTTGCCATTTTCAATGATTTGAGTAGCCTCTTTTAAGCTGATTGCATTTTTGTATTCATTACTAATAAAACTTCTCATCTGTTCAGCAACCATAACGAAGCCTTTACCCTCATGTGCACCAAGAGAAGCGGTAGAATATGTTCCATCTTCTGGATCAATAATAACCTGAGCGACATCCAATGTATTGAATCCACCATCAACAACCAAGAAAGAACTATAAGCTCCTTTGCTTTGTTTTAGTGCAACTTGAAGAGCTTTTGTTGCTCCTCTTCCTTGCTCTTGGAACAAGATAGAGTTGTGAGTAAATCTCTCTCCGTCCATTACATAGCTCTGGTTGTCTTTAATAAAAGCTGTTTGATCATCTGAGTGTGCAGCAGATAATCCAATTACAATATTTAATGTACCAGCTCTGGCTCTTTCAATTTTACCAGCTTTTTTTAGTGCATTATGCATTAAGATAGAATGATGTTTTTTAAGACTTGAATAGTCTTTGATATCAATAATTCTTTCACTTGGTTGAAGCAAAGCACTCATTCCCATCCAGTATCTAGACCCAGAGTGTTCTACAAGTTTATCTGATTTATGGTTGGGATCAGCTTGTGCTAACACAGACAATTCTTTCATAAAACTCAATTTTCCTTCTTCATTATAATAAGTTATTTTAAAATATCCGAAGCCACCATCGACTGCTACCCAGTCTCTTTTATCCATACTATGTTTCATTGTTAATTCCTTCTTTTTTATTTATTTATCAAAGTCAAATTCTATTTCTAAGTCATTATCTTCATCAGAAACAGAATCAACCCGTGAGGTTTTAGTGTTGTTTTTTTGCTCAAAATCCATACTAAACAGAGGTTCTGTATTTTCCATTTTTTGCTCATTTTTGTTTATTAATTGACTACCATTCTGACTCACTTCTGTATCAATTGTGATGCCACCTGCCATTTTTAAAGCCCTTTTGTGTAGTTTATTGCCATCTTTTTGTCCAAAAACAACCAAATATGTCTGTAACATTCGTCCAGAGAACAATGAGTCACATAATAATTGATTAATAAATATACTTTTTTTGCCATCAGGCAGTTCATCTATAAGTTCCTTTCCAATACCAGTAAGCCTTAAACCCATGCGTGTAGAGGGTTTAACCTTGCTATTATCTGCCATAAAATCTCCTTTTAAACATACTAAAAACATGACACCACTTTGGTATCAGTTTGTGGTCAGTTATGGTGTATGTTTGTAACAGTATACACTATTATTTCTTAAATATATCTGATGTGACACCACAATTGATACAGAAGTGAGTCAGAATGGTAGTCACTTTTTTTTAATTTTTATTTTTTTGTCTTTTTTCTTGTGTTTTTCTAAAAACCATGTTTTGCTTGAAAAAGCTGACTCTTAATTGAAGATCAGAGATTAATAAAGAGGGAGTTTATTTAGAATTTTAATAATAATATTTAGTGTAGTTTATTAGAATATTCAGATCTGGATTCTTTTATTTGAAAGGATAGAGGTGAAGAATATAAAATAATATGTAAAAAAGAGATCATTGAATCTTCCCATTATTATTAGATTATAGGTAAAAATAAAGATTAAATAAGAGAATAAAGCAAAAGGGAGGAGAAAGGTCTATTCTTTGACTATTATGTAAAAAAAGCTTATTTATATTCTTTACAAAATAAAATGTATAATAATTGATATTTATATAGAGCTCAATTAAGGAAGCCGATTTTTATTTCATAATTATAAATATTCAAACTAAAGAAAAGATGTACATTTAATTGAATTCCCTCATAATAGTGTATATCAGAAGAATGTTCTAAGAATAAGCCAATCATCAATAAGGATTTTTAAACAGCAACATAAATTCAGAATAGAAAAATAGTAAAGAATACTTGTTGTGAAATTATTGTTAATCTCCTAAATGAATATGATATGATTCTTAATACACAAAGATAAACATATAGAAGTGAATTGTTCTTAATTGAATAGAGGTTGGTAACAAATAAAATAAATACACTTGACATTTAATCTTAAATATGTTATAATATAAACATATAAAAAGGAATTATTATGACAATCCCAAATACATTTCAAAAGAATTTAGCAACATCAGCATCAGCAGGTACAGGTAAGACATTTAATTTAGCAGTTAGATATTTATCAATTGTGATGCTTGGTGGAAAATTAGAAGAAATTTATGCTTTAACATTTACAAATAAAGCGGCGAACGAGATGGAAGATAGAATTCAATCAATTATTATGAATCCATCAAAGCACAAAGAAGAAATAGCGGCGATTTCTAAAATTACAAAAAATAAGGAATCAACAATTATTCAAAAAATATATAAATTAAGAAAAGATTTTTTATTGAAAGAAACTCATATTACAACTATCGATGCTTTTACTTCAACAATTGTTAGATCATTTGGTAGTAGACTTGGTGTTTCTTCAAACTTTGAAGTTGGGAATCTTTCATCTGAGGTTGAGGTTGGTTCTTTTATTTCATATCTAAAAGAAAATAATAAAATTGATAGTCTTGTTTCTTTGTCTGATTCAGTTGATGATAAAGTTGCTGGGATCATAGATGGTTTTCATATGTTAAATTCGGTAGAGAAAGAAATTCAGGAAGCAATTGTCAGACAAGTTGTAGAAAGTTCTAAATTAAATTTATATGAAGAAATTCAAAAAGCAGAACAAAACATTTATTCTATTGTTGCTCAAATTAAAAATCTAATGAAAGATACGGGGGAAGCTACTGATAAAGTTTTAGCAACATTTGATTTTGACAAGATTCAAGATTTAGTGGGTAAGAAATACATGGAAAGAAATACATTAGAATATTCAACTTATAAAAAAGTTTTTACTACTGGGTTAGATGCTAAATTTATGGAATTAAAAAAAGAGATTACAAAATGGTATAAAAATAGAGAAAATTTATTTTTAGTAAAGCTAATTGATCTTTATGGAGATTTCAAAGTTGCGATGGATAAAACCAAAAGTAAATTAGGGATTTTAACTTTTAGTGATATTACAAACAAAGCAGTTGATGCAATGAAGTTTAAAGATTTAGAGTATTTAAGATTTAAATTAGATTCAAAAATCCAACATTTATTAATTGATGAGTTTCAAGATACATCATGGGCACAAGCTCAAATCATGAAGCCAATTATTGAAAGTATTACACTTAATGATGATGCAGAGTTTAGATCTTTCTTTTTTGTTGGAGATGTTAAGCAATCAATTTATAGATTCCGTGGTGGTAATGTTAGATTATTTGATAAAAGCATCAAAGAGTTTGGGATGGAAGAAAATACACTTGACATAAATTATAGATCAACAGAACAAGTGATTGATTTTACTAATAAAGTTTTTCAGCCAGAGTACTCTGTTTATCCTACACAAAGATTTAATAGAAATGAAAAAGGTTTAGTAAGTGTGTTTTCTACTGGAAATCCATTTGAAGAAATTGGGGAAAGAATAAAAGCTAAATTAGAAGATGGTGTAGCGGCGAAGGATATTGCTGTTTTAGTTTTTACAAATAAAGAAGTATTGGATGCAGAAGTTGAAATTAGAAGAGTAAATGAAAATGTGAAAATTGTAACAGATACATCATCTAAGATTTTAGAAAACAAAAATGTGTCAGCATTAATTGAATTATTAAGATATCAACAAACAGGAGAAGAATTTTATCTTTTATCTTTTTATGGGATGATGGGTGTTGAAATTGCAAAAGGATATGATGTGAGTGAATTGCAAAATGCATTTCTGGTAGCAAAAGATTATTTAGATCATCCTGCAAAATGGTTAAAAACTGTAATTTCAGAAATAGGTTCATTTAACGGGGATTTAAATGTAATTAAATTTATTGAGATAGCGATGAGATTTGAATCACTTGAAGATCTTTATATGAATTTAGAAACAATAACTGATTCTGTATTAAATCCTGAGGATGTTGATGGGGTTAGAGTTTTAACAATTCACAAAGCAAAGGGTCTAGAATTTGAAAATGTTATTGTTCTTGATAAAAAAGCTGTTGGTGGAAAAAATCATTCTCAGCTATTTTATGAGTTTGATGAAAATGCAGATGTAAAAATGGTTTGGCATAGATTTTCTAAAAGAGAAGTTTTTGATATTGAATATGAAAGAGCATTAGATTTAGAAAAACAAAAAGAACATAACGATGAATTAAATGTTTTATATGTGGCATTCACAAGAGCAGGGAAAAACTTAGATATTCTTAGATATCCTGATAAATCAAAAATGAGTATTCTTAAAGAGCTACCATTAGAGTATTAAAATAAAATACCAGCAGAGTATGAAAAAATTAGTAAGCATGAGGAACACTGGATTCTCGAGAAAGTTCAATCAAAAGTCTCTTGACCTTGATTTTGATCTTTAAAAGAGGATCCAGTGTTTTTATAGAGGAAAAATAAAAAAGGAGAATATTGCCACCGTTAGGTGGGATGTGGTTTGAGCCACGGGATAACAATTTAAAATCAAATAGGCTACAATGCAATTGGTAAAAGGGGAGGACGAATAGTCTCATTAAAAACTTTTAACATCTCTTGACTGAATATTGCTGCTGACTCAGACTTCCTATAAAAACTATCAATATAGAAATACAATTTCTTCTCTTGGCTGGAATTGTTACCATCAGTCTCGTAGTATATACAAGAATTTTTCATGTCAACAAAAAACACAATTTCACGATCTTCATTGTAGCTAATCTTAATTTTATCTATTTGGTCTGATTTTAAACCATCTGATGGAATTAACAAAGGTAACATACCTCTGATCTCTTCTATGCTATACCCTTCAATTATTTCTATGTGATTAATTTTATATTCAATATATGCTCTTGATGAAACTTCTGAGAATTCAATTATTTTGGTTCTGATCTTTTTTGATTGAAGATTCATGAATGTTAATTTACATAAATTTGAATTTCTATGCCTTGGTGTGTGAATAGATTCTAATCTTTGAATTCTAACAATTTGAAAAAGTGAGTTTTTGTATTTGTATATTTTATTAAGAAGATTAATCTCTTCTTTAAGCATATGGTATTTAATTCTGTAACCGAATAGATCATGTAGCATAAGGAGCCTTTTGTTTTTTATAGTTTGATAATATAATTATACATTAAGTCTAATACATTTTGAATAATTAGTAAAAGGATAAAATTATGAAGATAAAAATTAAAGATGAAATGAGTAAATATAAGATCACATGCACACACAAAGAAATTATTTTGATTCAAGAAGCTTTGAAGAGTTTATTGGAGACAAAAGAAATAAATGTGGAACAATTAAATGCTGAGCTATTTGATAGAGATGAATATGAAAGTTTTAATCAGATAGAGGTTAAAAAAGATGTGAAAGATATGAAAAAAGAAATAAAAAAAACATTAATGGAAGTTTATCCTTTTTAAATTTTTACATTTTGATATTATTTATAATAAAAATCATATATATATTTTAGGTGCCTAATGAAATCATTCAGATTTTCATAATAACCTATTCAAAAAAGTAATACTTAGGTATTTAACAAGTCTCTTTTACGAGCAAAGGCTATTTTATGAAATTTTTAACATCAGATCAAACAGTAACAACTGAGGGTGGTACTGTTATTGCAGAACTTAATTACAACTCTGGACAATTAATATTCTGTCATGCATTAACGAATAATTATATTGAAAAAATAGTTAATTTTATTTGTGAAAATGTTATTGATGGGAATAGTGGAAATCTTGTTAATCGCAATGAGTTCGACGTGGTTAAAATATAACAACTTCCCTAGATGCAAAATTCTAGAATTATCTCTTTGGAGATGATATATATATTTTACATGTGAATTTTATAATATATTTGCTCCGCAATTAGGGCTAACGAAATTACAGACATTACTATCCATGTCTTCCCTAAGCCTGGTGTCTACTTTTCATATATCCTCTTCGACTAAATAAATTCTTTCATATTCTCATCTATGAAAAAACCGTTGCTTTGAGATTTCAACAATTTAAAAAACAATTTTACTGTGATGTATGAATTTATCATCAACAGTCCCGATTGATTATTCATATTCCTTTCTTTGATTACCTATATTATACCATAGATTAGACTAAAAGTCAAGGGGTGTCGGGCATATATGAAAAGAATTTAGAATTTTTCATATCATCAATAAACAATAAAAACAATTCTCTTATTGTGGCTCTTTCATATTTAATCATTGACGACTGAGTCACTTTTTGTTTTTCATACTGGTAAATGGGTTTTGAGTTATCCCTGTTGTGTTTTTGTACTGGGGAGAGTTGCAGTAAAGTAATAAAAACAGATCCTTTCATGCTTAGAATAAAATCAACC
>Ga0256837_1002557_pt1 | contig 11179 bp, 10 predicted proteins | sample 4562384metaG_FD_185976 | JGI IMG/M metagenome (GOLD analysis project Ga0256837, IMG submission 185976) | Hydrothermal vent microbial communities from Guaymas Basin, Mexico - 4561-384 | ecosystem: Environmental > Aquatic > Marine > Hydrothermal vents | place: Mexico: Guaymas Basin | collected... | reverse complement strand
TGAGTATTTTACATCACATGGGCATAATATATTGAGCTCAGATTCTACTCAGGAACATTTGAAGATTAAGTTTGTTGTACTCCATTCTGATGAATTGTTTTCAAAAATAGCATATCTAAAACAGAGTGTTATTAGTACAGTTAGTATATCTATTGTTAGTATTATTATTCTCGCTATTTTACTGGGGCGAATTTTTATGAAGCCACTTCGTACTCGTATAAAACAGATAGAAGACTTTGTCCACGATACTGCACATGAGTTAAATACACCAATAACAGCACTTTCTATGTCTGTTTCTCGTGCCTTAAAAAAAGATACATGTGATAACAAACTTCTTAAAAATATTTCTGTTAGTACAAAACAACTTTTTGATATCTACAATGCACTATCTTATCTTTCTTTTGAAGCAAAAGATGAAGAAGTTAGCGAAATAAATGTTTGTAGAGTTGTTGAAAAATCAGTAGCTTACTATGGAGAGTTAGCACAAAGTAAGGGTATAGTTATAATCTCTACATGCAGTGTGCCCCATGGGTATAGAGAGTTTACGTACAGTATGGATGAAACAAAACTAACCATGCTTTTTGGAAATTTGATAAATAATGCTATAAAATACTCACATCCAAATAGTAAAATAATTATCTCTTTTATAGATGGAGTTTTTAAGATAGAGGATAAGGGAATAGGGATAGCAGATAATGAGTTAAAATATATTTATGATAGATTTAACCGTGCTACTGACTATGCTGGTGGTTTTGGTATAGGACTTAGTATTGTTAAAAAGATAACACAAGAGTATAGTTTAGGTCTACATGTAGAGTCTAAGCTTGGAGAAGGCACAGTGTTTGAGGTTGATTTTAAATGATAAAACTTATACAAATAAATGATACAAATAAACATGAACTTAGTATCTACAATCAACTAAGAGAAAATGCTTTTACACATGATAATAGTTTTATAGCTGATAGCCCAAAAGTAGTAAACATAATCTTGCAAACTGATATAAAAGTTAAAAGTATTTTAGCTACGCAAGATTATTATGATGAATTCTCAGAGTTACTTACATGTAGAGATATAGATAAGCTTTTTGTAATAGAAAAAAAAGAGATGGAACTTATAGTTGGGCATAAAATTCATCATAATTGTATGATGCATGGAATCCGTCCAAAAGAGACAGATTTAAAAGATTTGGATGATAATATCTTGATGTTAGATGAGATTACTTCAACTGAAAATGTAGGCTCCATCGCAAGAGGTGCAGCGGCACTAGGGGTAAATTCTTACTTACTTCCAAAACAAGCTCCACACCCTTACTCAAGAAGAGCCTTAAGAGTATCTATGGGTCATATCTCAAAACTTAAAGTTAGTATTTATGATGATATTTTTGAGAGTATAAAGAGTTTAAAAAAAGATGGATATAAGATATATGGTGCAGAACTAACCCCAAATGCTGTGGCGCTATCAGATGTAGTAGTATCTAAAAAATGGGTGCTATTAATGGGTCATGAGGGAAAAGGTTTATCTCAAAAAGTTATAGATATATGCGATGAGATAGTCTCAATTGAGATGGCTGATGGTGTAAGAAGTTTAAATGTTGCCGTTGCAGCATCTTTAATGATGTATAAGTTTAAGAACTCTTAAGAGTGTAAGATATAATTGAACGGTCATACTCTACATGTAGACCAAGTTTATTTAGTTTTGAGATGTAAACTCTTAGACTTCCATCGCTGTTACTTTGAAGTACTTCATAAATTATATCTTTACTTATTACTTTGTTTATGCGTGTAAAAAATAATTCAACTAACTTTAATTCATTTGGAGATAATTTTACTTTTTGAGTACCATTGAAAAGTTGTTGTGTATCTACATGAAAATAGAATTTATTATAAATTATAATGTTATTTGAGTGGTTAAAAAGTTTTCTGTAATGATAATTTACGCGTATTTCTAGTTCTTCAATATATATTGGTTTAATTACATAGTTATCACCAATCCGAAGTGCTTTTTTAAAGTTGTTAATATTGTAAAACTCATCTATAAAGATAACGTCAGTTTTGTCATCACTTTTTTGTAACTCTTCTAAAGCAGAATAATAGTAAAAATTTAAAATATAAAGATCATAATCTTTCTCATAAGAGGCATCTATAAACTCATCATAAGAGTTTACAAAATCAACCTCATAGTAGGCAAAGATATTGTTTGTAGTATGTTTAAGAGTCTCTTCACCTACAAGTATTTTAAACATTATTTTATGTTTGTTCTCACTAAGACATTATTTGGATCAAGGATGAGTATATCTTCATATAGTTTTTGTAAATAGTTGTTGTTTGTTAGTTTATAAACTATTGCCAGTTGCTCTAAGTAGCTTATATCTGTTGGATAAAGTGCTAACATTTTTTTTATAATTTGTTGGGCAATGTCATATTTTTTTTGAGCAATTAGTGCAGAAATAGCATAAAGATTTGCATAATAATTATAATAATCAACTTTTAAAAGTTCATAAGCAGTACTTTCAGCTTTTTTATATGAGTAAGTACGAAGATATACCTGCATTAGTCCTAACTTTGGATCAAGGGCATAACTATTAATAAGGGCTGCTTTTTTATAATACTTTATGGAGTCATTATAATTTTTATTTAGATAAAAAAGCCATCCGTAACGTAGGTTAAGAGTATAACCTTTTGGATACTTTTTATATAATGGGGCTAAAACTTTAATGGCCTCCTCATATCGTTGCATCTGTTCATAATCATAAGATTTAAAATAACTACTCTTTATATCGTTAAACTCATTACTAGCTTGAGCTAAGCCTAAAAGTAGAAGTAGTGTAAGAAATATTTTCATCATTAGTAAGTATAGCTAAAAGTTGCTACTGTTACAGAATTTGTACCTTCATCTAACATACTTGTTGTTGCCTCATCAAACTCTTCATAGTTGTTCTCACCATAACTAATACTTAGAGTTGCATTTGGAGTTAGGTAATATCCTATTTTTATATTAAACCCATCATTAAGTAAATCAAGAGTATTAAATACTGTGAAGCCACCATCTTTTATACCACTACGCATCTCACCGTTATAGTATTTTAGAGTTGTAAAAATTTTTTTATATCCAAACGTGTCAGAAATTTCGTAAGATGTATACGTATCTTCTACATAATCAGGTGCAATTTCATAATTCATTTTTAAGACAATAGTATTTGTCATATTCTTATTAAAATATTTATAAAAACTCACATATGGTGTAAATTGTAAAATATTGATGGTAGTTTTAGTATAGCTTTCATCATGTCCATCACTATAAAGTGAATAATATCCTTCGATACCATAACTATATTTATCATAACCATCCCAATTATATCCACCAAGACTAGCAATGATAACGTTTCCATCACCTAGCTGTGTATCATTTGTATTTATATAATGATCACCAATTCTAAACATAAAATTATCATAATATTTGCTATATGCTACTGTAATATCATCTTGACTTAAATCATCTAGTGTTGAGTCTTTATACTCTGTTGAAATATGAGAATAATCAGCTTCTAATAAATACTTTAATGTACCAACACTAGCATGAAAACCAAGTAGAGTACCTTTGTCTTTTACAGACTTTGTATTGCTGTTATCATAGTCTATTTGACCAGCATATGGTAAAACTGTAATCACTTCTGCAAACATACTTGATGCAATTAATAAACTTCCTAAAATAATTTTTTTCATAATATCCTCTCTATTTTAATGTTATTATATTTTATTTCTGTGAAACCTTTGTGAAAAGCTTCTAGTGATACTTCACCAAATTCCGAACTTAACTTTATTCCGTTAAAATTGTATGTTGTTTGCATTTTATAAAAATCCTTTTTAATGCTAGATAATAATTCTATATAGATAGTTTCAAATCTATTTTTTAGTAAATATACAGGTAAATAATCTATAAACTTAAGCTCTTGTGAACTTATAAATGGAATTCTAGGGGCTAATATAAATAGTTGTTTTAAATAAGATTGTGAGCCTATATAGTTGTAAAAATAAAACTGTGTTAAATCATTATAAAAATAGAGTTTATTATTTTTGTCATCGGAAAAATAAAACTCCCCTTTTTCATTCATTTTAACTATAAACTCTATCTCTTTTAGAAACTTATCATCTTCATATACCTTGTATTTTAAAGAGTCATCTAAAATAAACAAAAGTCTTGAACTTATACTTCTATCTTGTATTACAGATGTTATAAGGTCGTGTTTCTTTGGTACTGTATTTAGCTTTAGAATGTTGTTTTGTATATATTCTGAAAATATAAACTCTTTTGTAACTCCACCAATAAGTCCATACTCTTGAACCTGTATATGTATGTGTGGCTCTGGTGAATAGCCACTGTTTCCACATTTTGCTATAATAGAATTTACTTTTATATAATCACCTACATTTACACTTATTGAGTACTGCATCAGGTGGCTAACCTCTACAAAAAAGCCTAAATCACTCTTGATTATTATATAGTTTCCCCAGTTATTAACACGATCTACATCACCTATTATGTTGTCAACCAAATCATGTCTGCTATCAATAACATAACCAGAAACAGGAGCCAAAATGGACTCTGCAAAAGCAAAATAGTCCTCTTTATAAAGACCCTCATTTTTATATGTTTTTTCATCTTTCATTTTTACAAAATCATAGGCATATTTATATTCGCCTTTGTGTGTCCACTCATCATCAAAGCCTTGATAGACTATCCATTTACCAGCAAAAGGCAAAGAGATTCTGACATATATTTTTCCAAATCTAAAAATAGTACTTAAATAGTTTGACAAAGATTTTTCGGGAGTTTCTTTTATGTTTACATTGAACTCTTTATAGTAAACAATACTAAGAACAAATATAAAAGTTATAACAGTTATGTTAAATGGTATTGTAAAAACAGGTATAGAATAGTACTGAAAAAGCATCCCAATAGCATCTGTTAAAACAACAGATATAGCTACACCAATAAGAGCTAAAATATAATTTTTTATAGTTGGAAGTAAAAATACACCACAAAGCGCAATAGCTACTAATATGTAGTTAAAAGCGTACGGATCGTATAGGGCTTGCTCAAAGGAACCAATAAGAAAACTATGTATAAATATTCCAAAATAGTAACCACTAAGTGCCATAATAACAATGATACGAGAAAAATAAAGTACCAAAGATATCATTAAAATTCCAGCTATGTTATTTGGTAAGAAAAATATTGTTCCAAAACTCTTAAAAAAACCACTAATAATTAATGGTAAAGATATATCATAGATAGTTGCATTATTTACAAGTGATGATAGTAGTCCTGAGTACTTTAATGATGCTAGGTATAAAAACATTGTAACTATGGAAAATGGTAAAGAAAGAATAGGTATTTTATAAACAGAAAAGAGTCTATTTAGCATAAATGAAAGCATAAAAGTTAAAGAAGCAGCTACTGCGATTAAGGCTATACTTATAATACTTGGCTGAAATATATAACCAACTCCCATACCAACTAAAAGTGAATTATATATGTAAAAACCTTGAGATAGATAGGTCTCTTTTAAGTCTATTAGCGTAGCAAAAAGTACAGTAAAGATTATAGCTGTTATCCCACTTATCGCGATTGACGGGTTTATAAAGGTGATGAGCAATAAAAATAAACCAGCGTACTTATTATTTAAAAATAATATTGCACTGTATGGTTTAAGTGTATTGTAAAGTAAATTTTTATAATTATCCATGATTTTATTTATTTTACTTCTTTATAATTAACTGTTGCTAAATCATCAACTTCTTTTATACATCTAGTTTCTCCATCTTTAGTGATTAAAACTACCGCAGGTTTGTAGCGAATAAATTGCATAGCTTGCGTATAGTTATAAGCACCAACTGGTGATATAGTTAAAATAGTCCCACGATTTAATGGTGGTAGCATTAGATTTTCTTCGATTACATCAATGTTCATACAGAGTGGACCATTTAACATTGAAAGTTCATTGTCTCCATCATATCTTCTATCTAGTTCTATATTGAAGTTATACCAAGTTGAAGTGTAAAGTAGGTTTACACCAGCATCTAAAATATAACCCTTCTTACCATCAGGAAATCTTTTATATCCATGAACAGATGTTAATAAGTATCCAGCTTCATCAATCATAGCACGACCAGTTTCTAGATAAAGACGAGGTAGTTTCTCACTTTTATTTAGTTCATATATCGCATTTGTAATAGCTTCTGCATAATCATCTGCTGTTGGAACTATCACATCTGCTGATTGATATATACCTTTTAGATTACTCTTAGATGCAAATCCACCACCTAAGTCAATATACTCTATTTCAGATTTAAAATCACGTTCAACTTTTTCTTTTAGTTGCATTATTTTTATAGTTGCAAGTTTGTAAGCATTTGCATCAAGCATAAAAGTGCCTATGTGAGAGTGAATTCCGGTAAGATAAAGTTTACCACCATCATACATACGTTTTACTGCATCATACGCTTCACCATTTTCATAGTTAAAGCCAAATCTGCTCCACTGAGGATATGTTCCAGTATCCATATTTATACGAATAGCAACGGGAATTTTTATGTTAAGCTCATCAGCAATTTGTTCTAAGTCATTTAGTTCAAAAAGGTTGTCTACATGTATCTTAGCGCCCTCTTGGACTGCTATTTTTAAGTCTGCATAAGGTTTGTATGGGCCATTAAAGATAATATCTTTACCTTCAACACCAAGAGCACGAGCTTTTTGATACTCAAATTCTGAAACAACTTCAGCAACGCTTCCTAGTTTATGATAAATTTTACATATCTCATTTAGGTAGTTAGTTTTATAGCTCCATCCAAATACAACATCAGGATAGCGTGAAGAAAAAGCAGAATACATAGTATTATATTTATCTTCTATCTGTTTTTCTGAAAATACAAATATAGGGCTTCCAAATTTTTCTACAAGTTCATTTATGTTGATATTATCTATTTTTGTTCTTACTTTTTGACTTTTTACAGGAGCTCCATATTTTGAAGCCATAGCAAAATCAATCTTATTTATTGTTGGTTTTTCATATTTTAATTTACTCATTTTATAATTCCTTAGTTGATAATAATTTTATAAACTCAGTGAAGTCTGTAACAAGTTCACCTGTGTATCTAACATACATTTTATTAAAAGGATAATCTAGTTGGGGTGTTATTTTTTTATTTTGCATAATGTTTATTACCATCTGTGGAAGATTTACACCAATCTCAGTTGCAAAGTAAACCCATGCAGGAAAACGTGGGTTTATCTCTATCATATAAACATGATTCATATTTACAATACACTCTAGTTCGAAGGGACCCTTCCATGAAGTTAGTTCTACAAACTTTTTTGCTATCTCCATGATTTTCTCATTTTGGATAGTTAATCCTGTCCAAATTTTACCAATCTCAGTAGTAGTTAGTTTTTTGATAGTTACAGCACCAACAAGTGTACCTTTGCCATCTCCAACTCCAACAAGGTTAAGCTCTTCACCTTTTACCATCTCCTGAACAAGTATAGGAAAACCCCATTCATTTGAAATTTTATAAAAACTTTCAGTAGCACTCTGTATATTTTCAGCCTTATAAGCCTTATAGTAATTACCTTTTATCATAAGTGGAAAGTTAGATTCTTTAGCACACTCTTCTAACTCTTTTACAGAACTAATCTCATAAGTTTTAGGATAGGTCATATTTAGTTCATTTGAGAGTTTGTCTAACTTATTTTTATTTCTAAGCTCAAAATTTTCTAATGAAGGAAGACATAGTTTTATACCCATATCTTCTATCTCTTTTTGGTATTTTATATACAAAGGAAGTTCAGCATCAAGATTTGGTATGATAGCTTCAACACCCTCTTTTTCTTGAATATATTCTAATCTATTTTTTAGTTCTTCAAAGCCGAGAGATGGAAAAGGCATAAGATAAGTTTTTTTAAGCATACCCATATAGTTTCCAGGTTCATTAGGGTCGTAAGAAAAACCTATAAGTGTATTATTGTCATTTAAACTTTTTGCAACTGGAATTCCTGGAGCTGGGTTATCTGTATTGTTTAAGCCACTAATTGCAATTTTCATTATACTAAACCGTATACTTTTAGTTTAGATATAAAGTCACTAACATCTATAAAAAGTTCATTCTTAGAAATTTCATATTTTTTAGATAGTTCTTCTATGATTTGATCTTTACTTTTATGATGTTTTAGTGCCGTTATAATCTCATTTGCAATAGTGTTTAGTTGATAACTATTACCCATCATTGGATGAAAGGCTATATTGTTTTCATCTAAAACTAATTGGTCAATTGGGTGCATAAATATCCTTTAGTTTAATTTGTATATTGAAATACTATGATTAAGCTGTTAATAAAATGTTAATAAAGCTTTGAGAGTAAAAATAATATAATATGTTAATAGATATTAAATCACAGGATTTGATTATGGAACATGTATATTTAGGTCGACAACCAATATTAGATGCTGATTCTAACTTAGTGTATTATGATATTCTTTATAGAGAAGCATATAAACAAAAGGTAGCAGTTAGCAACCGTTATGTATCTTCTGCCGTTATTAATACTGTATTAAATAAATTTAGTACAGGTGAAATACTTGGAAGTAGAAAAGCATTCGTAAAAGTTGATGAAAAGTTTTTGATGAACGATTTGATTTTTACAATACCGAGTGAATTTTTCATATTTTCCATTGTACATGTAGATGTAAACGAAAAGGTCATTGAAAGATTTGAGCAATTAAAAGAGCATGGTTATGAGCTTGCTGTTAATGATATAGCACTAAATGAAGAGAGTCTTCAACAGTATGTTAATGTTCTTGAAACACTTTCATTTGTTAAGATAGAGTTTAATAAGGAGTTCAATGAAGATGCTTCTGTAAAAAATACAATTAAAGCTTTAATAAACAATGATATAAAAGTTGTAGCAACTAAAATAGAGACACAAGAGGAGTTTACCTTAGCTAAAAAATTAGGTTGTGAATTGTTTCAAGGTTATTTCTTTGCTGAACCTAAAATATTTGAAAACTCAACTTATGATGCCTCTCAATCAAACATATTAAAACTATATACCTTACTTATGGAAGATACAAATATAGATGAAATTACAGCTGAATTTGAACATAACTACGAGGTAACACTACAATTACTTCGTTATATAAATTCAGGTACTTTTCATTTTAGAAATAAAATATCATCGATTCATCATATCTTAACCCTTGTTGGTAGAAAGCCTTTAGCACAATGGCTTATGCTTATGATTTACTCAAAGTCAGTTTCTAGAGACAAAACGGTATCACCTTTAATGTTAATGATAAAAAATCGTACAGAGATAATGGAATGTGTACTTAAAAAAATAAAACCAGATGTTAGAAGCAACATGTTAGGTCAAGCTTACTTTGTTGGAGTTTTATCATTAATAGATAGTGTTTTTAATGAAAAAATGGAAGTTATTTTAGATGATATGAATGTAGATGAGCTAGTTAAAGATGCAATACTTGAGTACAAAGGTCAACTCGGTGATATATACCTACTTGTAAAAGATATAGAGATATTTAATACCCATGGAATTAAACGTTTTGTAGAAAAATATAACCTTGATAATAGTATGATAGAAAAATTATCTTTAAAAAGTATGAAAGAAGTTAATCTTTTTGAAGATGCTATGCATAATAAGCTATAATTTTAAAAAAGATATTTTATGAAATTTTCAAACCTTCCACTTAGCAAAGAGATGCTACACAATCTAAACGAAATTGGCTACAAAGAGATGACTGCTGTTCAAGCGGAGGCTCTTCCACATATACTTGAGGGAAAAGACGTTATAGCCCAAGCAAAAACTGGAAGTGGTAAAACTGCTGCTTTTGGTATTGGGGTGCTAACTGCTTTGGATGTAAAGAAATTTCGTGTGCAATCACTGATTCTTACACCTACTCGTGAACTTGCAGATCAGGTTGCAAAAGAGTTACGTACTCTTGCTCGTTCAACGCATAATGTGAAAATATTGACACTTTGTGGTGGTACTGCTTTTGGCCCACAACTAGGTTCTCTTCGTCATGGTGCTCACATCATTGTTGGAACTCCTGGACGAATTTTAAAACATCTAAAAAAAGAAACTCTAAATCTTGAAAACTTAGAGATGTTAGTTCTTGATGAAGCAGATAGAATGTTAGATATGGGTTTTAGTGAAGAGATAAATGAAGTCTTAGAATTTACGCCAAAAGAGCGTCAAACACTTCTTTTTTCGGCAACTTATACAGATGATATACTAGCTGTAAGTAAAAGAATCCAAAAAGATGCTGTAAGTATAAAAACTGCTTCAGTTGAGAGTAAAAATAAAATAACAGAGCGTTTTTATGGTGTTGAATATGGTAAAAAAAGAGAAACTTTAGTAAATATTTTTTCAAACTTCAATCCTGAAAATGTTATAGTATTTTGTAACACAAAACTAGAGTCAGATGAAATTGCAAAAAGTCTTGTAAATCATAAGATAGATGCACTTGCAATTCATGGAGATTTAGAACAGTATGAACGTAATGATGTATTAGTTCAGTTTGCTAACAAGTCTTGTACTGTGTTAGTAGCAACAGATGTAGCAGCTCGTGGTTTAGATATAAAAGAACTATCTATGGTTGTAAATTATGACCTACCGCACGATAGTGAAACTTATACTCATCGTATCGGCCGTACTGGTCGTGCAGGAGCTGAAGGTATGGCATTTAGTGTTTATGAACCAAATGAAATACAAAATGCTGATGAGTATAAAAATGACACAAGAATTTTTGAAGAGGCTGATTCTTTAAAAGTTGTAAATGGCTTCGAGATGAAACCTGCTAACATAACACTTGTTATAGAGGGTGGTAAAAAAGATAAAATTCGTGCTGGAGACTTACTAGGGGCTTTAACTGGTGATGCTGGACTTAGTGGTTCAAGTATTGGTAAGATAGATATATATGAAAGACAGTCATATGTTGCGATCGAGTCAAAGCTTATAGATGAGGCACACAAAAAACTAAGTACTGGGAAAATCAAAGGTAAAAGATTTTCGGTTTGGATATTATAAGCTCTACATGTAGACACTTTTTCACACTTATTGCACACTATTTTTATTTATAATTACTTATATTTAAAAATAGGATTAAGAAA
>Ga0256837_1002556_pt1 | contig 11182 bp, 19 predicted proteins | sample 4562384metaG_FD_185976 | JGI IMG/M metagenome (GOLD analysis project Ga0256837, IMG submission 185976) | Hydrothermal vent microbial communities from Guaymas Basin, Mexico - 4561-384 | ecosystem: Environmental > Aquatic > Marine > Hydrothermal vents | place: Mexico: Guaymas Basin | collected... | reverse complement strand
CTAAACGATATAGGTATAGAAAAAGCTGAACCTCATAGTTTTGTTAGCATGATTAAATACTTAAATACAGATAATCCTTATAGTCAGGAGCAAGAAGAAGCTTTTAATTATGCTGTTGATTTAGCTACTAAATACATTACAGCTCTTAAGAGTGAACAAGATAAGATCAATAAAGCTTCAGAAGCTGTAAAGAATACAGTCTGTGTTACTTATAATAATAGAGTAACTGTTAGATGGTCAGATGATTTCATTCCTATGTGGAATCAAGTACTGACTGACGCTACTGGTGCAGATTGCAATTTCTTTGCTTGGTATGATAAAGTACAGGATAGATACAAAATTCAAGCAGTTCCTATAGAACCAGGAAGCTTTGAATTTGAAGTGGGTATCGATCCAGTATTCAAAGGACAAATACCTGGAATAGAATTTATCCATAACGGAAGATTCTTTGCAGTAGCTAGAGATAAAGAAGCTTTAAAGGCTTTAATTAAAGCTATTAAGCTTTGAGTCTCTTTTTGAACATATACATATATAACAGAAAGGATAACAATGAATCCTCTAAAAAGTATTACAATGAGAAAAGTAAAGAACGGTAATGTAATAGATATAACACCTGTAAAGGTGTATGAGATAAACTCTTTAGCAAAGAGTGTTTTCCAAACTAAGAAAGGCAATAATACATCTAACCTTAAAGGGTATATACCTAATAAAGGTTGGATTAAACTACATGGTGTAGTGTTAGACAATGCGTTCGAATATAGAACAGTAACAGCATTTGGTACTGTTTATTCTGAACATGGTACTGTAGGTGGAAAAGAGAACTTCGGTGGAGTTACTGAATTACTCTTAGAAATATATTAAGGAGTGATGAATGAAAGAGTTAGTACAAGGTGTTATTGAGATAGTAAGAAGTGGTACTTCTATTCTAATAAGAATAGGAGAAATAGTTATAGATTTTGTAAAAGCATTAGTGAGTCCAGATATGATTGAAACTCTTAAAGGGTTTTTTAACGGATCTATAGATGCAGTAGTAAGTTGGTTCCATGATGAATTGACTCATGAAGAGATTATAGCAATTAGAGATACTTTCTTTAAAGCTGATGCTAAGACAAAAGCAGCTATGGTTAGGGCTGGAACTTATAAGCTTTTTAGTTTTGAAGAAGAAGCAGAAAAACCAAAAGAAGAAGAGGAAAAGAAAGAAGATAAGAATCCTGTATCTGGATCTCAAACACAGCCTACTCAAGAGTAATCTTGGTAGGGTTTAAAATTTATAATAAGGAGAAATTATGTTGCTAGTGCTTAAAGCTACTACTGTTAGATTTAGTTATCGTAATGGTGATACTATACTTTTAGTTAAAGATATATATAGACTAACTAATAAAGGTTATGTCTTTTATAAAGACCATAGTTGGTTAAATGTTACCAATGTTAAAGCTTTTGCAAATAAGAAGAATAAACAGGGTAAATATATATATTTTTTAGCTAAAGAATATACATATAAAGACTTTGATTTATCTGATAAGATAGGTCTAAAAATAAAGTACAAGGATAAAATTGTGTTAAAAAATAAAAAGACTAAGGTTAGATTAAGATTTAAAACCGATAAAGGTGCTTTAAGGAGTTATACCGTTTCTATTAAGTCTTTGTTAAAGACTTTAGATAAAGTAGAAAATAAATCTGAATATTGGATAGAAATTATGAGACCTAGATTATCTGGTAGATATAAATGTAATGAGCTGGTTATTGAGGAACAGATAGCTCCTCATTTATTTAATCAATATACGATAGGAGAGTAAAATGATATTAGAAGCGTTATTGCAAAGAATAAATAAAGCAGATTATGAAGGATTAGAAAAAGTAATCATATCTGTATCTGATTTAATGACACTAAGAAGAACTATTATCGACATACAGAAGAAAGTAGAAGGATTAGAAACTAAATTGAATTATACTGAGAAAAAGTATAATACTTTAGTTAGTAAGCATTTAAGCTCGTATAAAGAGCTAATAGATATCTAAAGGAGAAATAATGCCAAATTGGTGTGGAAATACGATAACTGTCACAGGTGAACCAGATAGAGTAGATAAGTTCACTAAAGATTTCAAAGAAAAAGGATTTGCTTGTGTAGGAGATTATCCAAACATATCAGATGAAAATGATAATGGTTGGTATGAATGGAGAATAGAGAATTGGTCTACTAAATGGAATTTAAGTAAAAAAGATATAGAAATATTACAAGATAGCTCAGGTAGTTTTAGTGCTTTCTTTTATACAGCTTGGAGGGATCCAGAAGGGTTTATTAAAAAAGCAAGTTTAAAATATAGAATAACTATAGAGAATCAGTATGATGAACCAGGTATGGGATTTTATGGTTATTATAAAGTAGTTAATGGCATAATTGAAGAAGAATATACCATAGAAGGTAATGACGATTTCAAACAGAAACCAGAAGTATTAGAGAAGGTATTTGGTAGTGTGGAACAAGCATATGAATACTTCGATACTTTATTTGAGGAAGATATGACAGAAGAAGCTATGAATACGAGAAAATATTTAAAAGGATTACTATGACACTATTTAAAGATAAAGTCTTTAATTTACATAGTTTAAAGGTTTAAATACAATATGTTAAGAATACTAATGTTTTCATTTCTTCTACCTCTTTGGTTGTTTAGTTCTTCTTTAAAAGAGTTAAATAACCTATCTAAAGAACAGTATGATAATTTAGTATGGATATATCAACAAGGTAAAAAATATGATTTAGAGTTTACCTTAACTGCTATCGCTTGGCAGGAGAGTAAGTTCGGTAAATATCCTATTAATCTATCTGATCCATCAGGAGGATTATTTCATAACCTCTTAGGTTCAGTATGTTGTAGATTAAGTCTAACTCCTAATCAGTGGAATCAAAGTAGAATACTTGAAAGACTGGTTGGTGATAGAGAATTTGCATTACAACAGGCAATAGCAGAATTACATTATTGGGAAAACTATTGGAAGGTAAGAAGGTCTACAAGAATATGGTCTTATATGGTTATGTCCTATAACGGAGGACATAGAGGTAGTAAAAAGTATCTAAAGGAAATAAAAAGAAAGATAAGGATACTTAGAATCTTTTTTAAAAGATTAGAAGATAATCCTACTTTTAAATAAGTATTTGAATAGTAAAAAGGAAAGAAATAATGAGTGATAAATTAGATAGGATAGTAGATAACGGTAAAGTTGTAACTACTACTCAGGAATTGTATGGATTTCATCCAGAAGTTTTATGTGATATGACTTATAAAGAAGCCTTAGAATTTAAAATTTTTAAAGCTAAAACAAAATTACACGTATTAATTGAAAATCAATTTGATCAATTTAAAGAAGATTATCTTAAAACTGAGGAAGAGATTTGTAAATTGATAGATGCTATTAAATTTAATAAGAATTTATTAGAGGAGCTAAAAGGTTGTAAATGAAACGTTTATAACATAAAAACAATAAATTACCTTAAGGAGACAGATATGGAAAAAGCAGTTAAAGAATTAACAAGATTTTTAGTTAATAGAGATTATAAGTTTACAATGGAATTGATGACTAAAGAGGTGTCTAATTACAGTAAATGGAGGAGAGAGTGCGTAAATGCAGATAAGATGGTTATGAAAATTCTATCTGATGAATCTAATAATAGTACGATATACTCATTACTACCGTTAGGTGCTAGTCTAAACCTACTTGCTAGATTATGGCATGATGAATATCATTATATGTACGATTTATCGTTTAGTCTAGAAGATGAATTAAAGGTACAGAAAATACAATATAAAGAGTTAGAAGATAATGGATTATCGATACCTGCCAGATTAGTATTCGTACTTGATATGGTAGGACAAAGTCTAGGTTATGCAGTTACAGGTAAGTTTGTAGATAATCAACTTGAATATGTTAAGACTTTATATACGAATTATATAGAAATTTATGGAATTTCGGTATTTGAGGATTGGGATGCTATGGTATATGCCATCGAGAAAATCGTACATAAAACATTAATAGGAGATACACAATGAATAAGAAACAGAAAAAATTAGCTAAGAGGTTATGTATTAAGCTCGATATTTCTTATAGAGAGGCTAAAGCTCATGCTAGAGCTAATATAGATCCTAGTGAATGTTCTAGTTATTATATTGTATGGGCAGTCTTGGACTTGTATAAAGACAGGATCAGGGATGATCTGGTCTTTTTATTGGAAGAAGGACCACCATTCTATATAGACAATGGAGCATACGGTTATGATGGTATAACCTTCAAAGACCTAAAGAAATTAGAGAAGTTAATACAAAAGTATAAGTCATGAGACTATTCAAAGTAAAATGTAAAAAGACACTAATAATGGAAGTACATCATGATATTTTTGAAGACGACTATGAAACTTTCGTTGATTCGAATCAGTTGGAAATCTCTTATTTTAAAGGGTATACATATACCTTATTAGAGATTTTAGAAGATAAACTTTATGTATCTATTGATGAAGATGATAACCTACATAAATTCGATTTAGGGGATTTTAAAGAGTATTTCGATGTAATAACATCAAAGGAGATAGAATGAAAGCAGGAGATTTAGTATATTTAGAAACACCTTATAGTCAAGGTTGGTGTAAGATTGTCAAATTAACAGAAGATAAAATTGTTTTATCAGGACATAGAGAATTTGATAGGGAAACAGGTAAATCCGTAGGAGACTTCTATAAAGGTGAGTTGATTCTTAGTAAAAAAGAAATTGATTTAGATCATAACCTATTAGTAGAAGTTTTATTCATTAGAGATGATAATACAGGTGTGATAATCGAGGGATATGTGAATAGACTAATGTTTGAAACATCTAGTCCAGATACTCCAGGATATTTTACTGAAGTTGTTAATAAAGAGGTTATATCTGACTTTTCTAAAGTTGTTACTGGTTGGAAAGATGCTGAGAGTAGTTCTTTTAGAGTTATATTTAAGGGTGAAGGGTAAAAATATGGAAATTAAAACTAAATATAATATAGGAGAAGAACTATTTTATGCTAACGAATACGGAAAACTAGTTAAAGCTGTAGTTGAGTATATAGTAGTTACTGCTAAAGAAGGAGAGGATACTACGATACGCTACACCTTTAAAAGGGAAGGAAGTTATTGTGAATATAGCGAAGTAGAGGATTGTGAAGATACTCGTATATTTAAAACTAAAGAAGATTTTTATAAGCATATTGTAAATAAAAACGAGGATATAACAGATAAAACAATGGATTACGAAAAAGCTTGTGAATTATCAGGACCTTTCTACCTTGTAGGAGGTTATGCTGATTTATGGGAAGGAACTGCTCCTTACTCTTTTCAAAAGGTTGGTGGGAATTTTGAAGAGTTTCTTAATAGAGCTGCAGATGGTGATATTCATATAACACAATATGACAATAACCAATTAGAAGTAAAAATTAGCCATTATGATGGTACTAATGTATATGTTTTAGTATATGACATAGAACATATGCCTAAGTGGAAATTAAAAGAAATTTTGGAAGGTTTTAAAGATGAGATAGATTTAGATCGTGAAAGCGAGTATCATTTCTATAAACCTTTTAACGAACTAACGAAAGAAGAGTTAATCGACTTATATAATTTAATTTAAGGAAATGGATATGATAGAAGAGAAAATTTATAATACAATAACAAGATTGAAACATATAGATGATTTAGATTTATTGGCAGATTATGTACGAGACATTGTTATAAGATTTAAAGAAGATGTTAAGACTACTTTAGGACCTTCATGTGAGTATGTAGAAAATGGAAATAAACTCAAAAGTTTACTATATAAGGAGGAATTAAATGAAGAAGATGTTGAAAAAGGAACTAATAACTAATGGTGCATTGTCAGGAGAACTCCCTGATTTTGTCCATAAGTTAATTAGTGTTATTACAGGGGAAATACCTGAACATCTAAAAGTCAGTATCGCATTAAGTGAGTTGATAACTTTTACATCACATTTAAGGAAACACATACAAATTCATGATGGAACACTTGTACCATGTAATGCTATTACTTTTAGTTTAGCTAAGAGTGGTGTAAGTAAAGATTCATCTATGAATATGGTAAGAAAAGTATTTAAAGATGCTTTAGAAGTCTTAAATGATATGCGTAAAGAACTAGCAAAGCAACAAGCAATGCAAGAAGCTGAAGAGATGGGAGAAGAACCTTCTGTATGGCTAAAGTACTACAGAAAACCTAAAGAGCTATATGCAGGTTTAGGTACAGTAGAAGGATTAGTAGCTCATTTTAAAGCTATCGAAGACTTACCGTTAGGAGCAGGGTTTATACAATCTAGTGAAATAGGTAGTGATTTATTATCTAATCCTAATTTAGTAGATATTATCAAGATTATAGCTATAGGGTATGATCTAGGTAAGATCCCTAGTAAAATTTTAAAAGCTCAAGAAAATCAGACAGATAGTATTGAATGCTTACCTGTTAATGCTTTATTCTTTGGATCTCAAGATGCTATTCTTTATGATCAAAGTGTAAAAAATAAATTCAAATTAGTATTTAGTACTCAGTTAGCTAGAAGATCTATCTTTAGTTTTACTAATGAGAGACCTCAACCATTAAGGTTTAAAACTGTAGATGAATTATATGTTTATAGGGAAAAAGAAAGAGAGTTAGCTATGGAAAATGTAGCTGAATTAAAACAGTTGTTTGAAGATATTGTACATTCCACTAATCAAGAACCTTTACTGTTATCAATAGAAGCACAGAGAATGTTTGATGTTTATAAAGAATACAATAATATCATATCTGAAGAAATTAGTTTACAATATCCAATTAGTAGGTTATCTAGAAAACATAAACAATGGTTAGCTTTAAAACTAAGTGGTAATATAGCTATACTTCATGGACATGACCAAGTAGAGCTTACAGATTATATACAAGCAATAGATATAGTAGAGTACTTTAATCAAGATTTAATAGAATTTGAAAAAGAACTTATTAAAGAACCTTATGAACTATTCGTAGATTTCTGTAAACATGCTATTGATGGTAATAAATTATCTATTAGTTTACATACTTTGAAAAAGATGGGTTATATCTCTGGTATGAATAAACTAAAAGAGTTAGTACAGTTAGCTAATAGTTATGATAAAGAAGGTATCTATAGTGAATGTGATGATGGTGTATGTTATGAGAAACTAGTTAAAGCAGAAACTGTGGAAGTTAGTGCAAAGGAAGTTACTGGAACTAAAGAAGAAAGAGCTACTAAAGTAGCTGATGGCTACGATGTAGTAGAAGCTACATTTGATGAATTAGTAGATATGTTAAGGTATGATTATGCCTATAGCAATTTTAAATTCAAAAACGGTAAAAGATGTAAAGATTGTATAGTTGGTGGAACTAAATGGATAGTATTAGATATAGATGATTCCAATATCACAGATGAAGAAGCTCATCTATTATTAGAAGACTTAAATCATCATATAGCTAGAACAAGTAATCCAGAAAATCCTTATAAGTTTAGAGTACTTATTGAGTTAGACTCTATAGTAGATATAGACGATATTAAATGGAAGAAATTTATGTTAGCTGTACAAGACGAATTAGGTATTAAAATAGATATATTACCTAAGTCTCAGATTTATTATTCATACGAAGGTAGAGAAGTACTATCTACTTTAGATGGAGAACCTTTAAAGGTTAAATACTTACTTGAAAAAGTAGAACAAGAAGTAAAACCTAAGAAGGCTCCTACTAAGAATGAAATAAAGAAAATGTTAGATAATAAATTCGATACTTTTAAATATGCATTTGAAGCTAAAGGTGGAGAAGGTAGTAGATCTCTTATCAGAGCAGCTTACCATGCAAAAGACTTAGGTATGACTGAGGAACAAGTTATCGATCTTATGAAAGAGATTAACAATTATTGGGTTTACCCTATGGACGAAGATAGGTTAGAGGTTACTATCTTATCTCAAATAAGGAGGTGGTTTTGAATTGGGTTTATCAAGGAAAAGAGTTAACTGAAATACCTAAAGGTTATTTCGGTTTTATCTATATGCTTACTTATGCAGACGGTAAGAAGTATATAGGCAAGAAAGCATTTTACGATAACAAAACCTTACCAGCTTTAAAGAATGGTGAAGTTAGAGAGAACGCTAAAAGAATCAAGAAAAGACAAAACGGTAAATTAGTACCCTATGACATTATAAGTAAAGAAAGTAATTGGAAAACGTATGAGGGAAGTCTTAAGACTCCTTACAAAGAAAAGGTTATAGAAAAACTTATACTTATGTTATGTGAAACTAAAAGATATTTAACATTTAAAGAAGCTCATGCTTTATTTGCTTATGAGGTACTTGAAGATGATAACTTTTTAAATGAAAATATATTAGGGAAATTTTACAAAGGAAATATAAAATGATATTACTAAGAAAACAAGCAGAAGAACTATTAAAAGAAGCAGAATTTGACGAAAGACTTACAGTTAGTAGGGTGGAAAAATATGTGTATATCACAGGACAATGTGGTAAACCTGTTATGAGAGTTAGTGATTTAGAAGTAGGCAATAAACTAACTAGAGTAGAAAGAAATATAATTATTGAGGATTATTTAATACCTTTATTAGATAAAAAAGACCTAGTTAATACCTACATTTCTTTAGAAGATAGTATAGGAGAACAAAATGAAATGTTTGAAGAAACATTGCAAAAGTTAAATGTACGTATGACATCTGGGTATCACAATACAGGTGTAACTTTTTATGCCGTTTATGTAGAAGATAGTATAAAGAAATTAGAAGTTTCTATTAGTGAAGATTCTTCAACATTTAAAGAAGTACTTATCTCTACTAGCGGTACAACTTTTGACGCATTACAAACTTTATTAAAAACAAAGTATAAAGGTATGGTAGAGAATTTGGAAATCGTTAAAAATATGTACGTAAAAAGAGAAGAAATGAAAAAAGAACAGGCTAAATTACAAAAAGAATTAGGACTTGTTTGTTAAGGAGTAATAATGTTAGAGATTAGATTAACTGGTAAAGAAGCAGAAGAATATCTGCTTTATTTACAAGAAAAGAGTAGTAATAAAGTAGAAGAACAAGTAGTACTTTCTCATACAGAAACAGGTAAACCTTTTAAACAAACTAAAGCAGTAGAAGATAAACAGTTATTAGAAGAATTACAAGGATCTACTCCTGTAACTAAAAATAAAACATGGACTATTATTGAAGACAATCAAATACATTATGCAGCTAAAGAAGGTAAAGCTAGTGAACAATCTGTGTCTAGATTAGCCAAGAAGATAGGTAGGACAGAAGCAGCTATCAGATCAAGAGCCATTAAACTAGGTTATAGAATTAAACATAGTAGAGTAATACAATGATTAATGTAAAATATAAAGTATTAGCTACTCCATATTCTATATCTAAATTCTTAGATTCTATTGAGGATAGAGAAGTAATTACATATGACTGTGAAACTCAGTCTTTATATTCTCAAGATGAAATAAAAGAAGCTAAAGATTTACTTAAAGATCCAGATAAGTTAGATCATGGTACTTATGTATTTTTAAACCAAGTAGCTAATAGTGATGGATTATCTAATCCTAGGATTGTTAAAGTTACTCACTTTATCTTTGGTTTATCTAGAGATGAAGCTGTTGTGTGTATAGCCTATACTCCAAGAACTGAAAAGATGATCATGAGATGGTTAGTAAACTTTAAGAATAAGATTGTTATCCATAATGCTACATTTGATTTAAAATTAGTGTATAATAGAACTAATAAGATCCCTCCTAACATAGAAGATACTCAATTATTAGCTAAAACCTTTATAAATGATGCAAGTGATTTTAGAGCTAAAACAGGATTAAAAGAGCTAATGAGAGGTTACTATGACCATAGATGGGAGCTTATTGAAACTTATAATGTAGTGAATTATAAAGATCCTAATTTTATTAGGTATTGTGCAATAGATGGAGCAGCTACATTTTACTTATGGGAACAATTACAGGAGGTTATAAATGAGCAAGAATCCGATTGATTTACTTCCTATACCTCACCCTTTAGATTATGACCCTAGTGAAACAGATAAAGCATATTTCTATAAAAATGTAGTTAAACCTTTAATTAGTAGTTTTATAAGGATTATGGAGACAGGTATTCATTTAGATATGAATAAAGTTTTAGAACTAGAAAAAGTAGTAGATAACGTTATCCAAGAAGTGGATATTACTCTATCTAACAGTAAACTTATTCAAGATTTTAGAAAATATATATTTCCTAAAAAGTATAAAGAATATAAAGAGGAAGTATCTAAATCTATGAGAACTAAAGAATATTACTTAAAGTCCTATAATTATAAGAATATGGTACATAGAACCTATGCAGTTAATACTAGATTAATAGAATTAAATAGACTTGATTTAGTAAAAGATAAATGGACTAAAAAAGATCTTAAAAATTTAATTGATTATATAAATGATGTAGAATTACAATGGGTATATGGAGGTGATACGATTAGCCCCCATTTAGCTGATTTAGCTATGAATAATTTAGCAGAAGATAAGATGAAAATCTGGAATAAACCTAGAGAGGATAAGATAGAACAAGTTACTATGGACGATTTAGTACCTAAATTTAATCCAGGTTCAAGTACTCAAAAGAAAGCATTCTTTGAATGGTTAAATATAGAACCTTTAGCTTTCAGTAAAGATACAGGAGAAGCTAGTTGGGGTAGAGATCAATTAGAAGAATTACTTGTACTTTATTCAGAAGATAAAGAAATAGTTACTGTAGTACAAGCATTTATCGATTATAGCTTTAGTGCTATTATAAAGAATAACTTTATTAAAGCTTTCTATAGCTATAGTATAGATAATGTATTATATGGTAATTTAAAGCTATTTGGTGCTAAATCTTTTAGACCTACTAGTAATCGTCCTAACTTGCTTAATATGCCTTCTACAGGATCGTTATACGCTAAACCTGTAAAGGAATGTTTTATTGCCCCTGAGGGATTCTTAGTAGCTACTATAGACTATTCCGCCCTTAACATATTGGGGGTCCTAAATAGAAATATTTAGGTAACAATGGTATTTAATTCAGGGAAAGCTAAGTCGTAAGATATGCTAATCCTGAGCCAAGACTTAAATTCCCTATTGCTTTCTATC
>Ga0256837_1002553_pt1 | contig 11192 bp, 9 predicted proteins | sample 4562384metaG_FD_185976 | JGI IMG/M metagenome (GOLD analysis project Ga0256837, IMG submission 185976) | Hydrothermal vent microbial communities from Guaymas Basin, Mexico - 4561-384 | ecosystem: Environmental > Aquatic > Marine > Hydrothermal vents | place: Mexico: Guaymas Basin | collected... | reverse complement strand
AAAAGTAAAAAGTGAGTTTTTAGCAAATATGTCTCATGAGATTAGAACTCCTCTTAATGCCATGTTTGGATTTATTAGAATTTTACAAGAAAAAGAGTTAGATAGTGAAAGTAAAAAATATTTAAATGTTATTGAAAAGTCTGGACAAAATTTACTTACTATTATAAATGATATTTTAGATTTTTCTAAAATAGAAGCTGGTAAATTTAAGATAGAAAAAATAGAATTTAATCCAAAAACTGAAATAGAAGTAATTCACGAATTATTCGCTACAAAAGCAAGTGAAAAAAATATTTTATTAGAACTAAAAGAAAAAAATTTAAAATATAATATTATTTCAGACCCTACAAGATTAAAGCAAGTAATAGCAAACCTTTTAAGTAATGCTATTAAATTTACTCCTGAAAATAAAAAAATAGAATTGATAGTGGAATATAATGACAAAAAAGAGGAATTATTTGTATGTGTAAAAGATGAGGGAATAGGTATTGAAAAAGATAAATTAAATACAATTTTTGAAGCTTTTTCTCAAGCCGATACTTCTACAACTCGTAAATATGGGGGAACTGGTCTTGGACTTACTATTAGTTATAAATTAGTAAAATTACTAGGTGGAGAATTAAAAGTTAAAAGTGAAATAAATAAAGGTAGTGAATTTTATTTTATTATTCTTGCAAAAAAAGGGAGTTTAGCAAAGGATATAACTATCAAAAAAGAAAAAATTGAAAATCAAAAATTTGATTATCATATTTTAGTAGTAGAGGATAATATGGCAAATCAAATGTTTATGAAAGTAATCCTGAAAAAAATGGGAGTAACTTTTGATATAGCAAATAATGGAAAAGAAGCTGTTGAAATGTTTGAAAAAAATAAGTATGATTTAATTTTGATGGATGAAAATATGCCTGTAATGAATGGAATAGAAGCTACTAAAAAAATTAGAGAGATTGAAAGAGAAAAAGGTTTAGAACATACTATTATAGTAGCACTTACAGCGAATGCCTTAGAAGGTGATAAAGATAGATTTATTTTAGCAGGTATGGATTATTATCTTTCAAAACCACTTGATATAGAAAAATTAAAAGAAATATTTACAAAAATAAAAGGATAAACAATGGCAAAAATCTATACACAAAATGGGATTTATCTTATTAGAAAAAACTTGTCTGTTTTTGATTATGAATTAGAGTTTCAAAAAAAAGAGGAAATCAAAAATGTTGAAATTTTTGGGAATAATTTTATAGATATAGATGGTGATAAAGCAAAAATTTTTAGAAAAGATGAACTATATTTTACAATGCAGTTACCAAAAAAAGTGGATAAATTTATTATAAATGATTATTTTATTTTTAGTTTTGAGGGAAGTGTTTTAACTATTATTTCTTTGATTGGAAATAAAATAGTATTTAATGCAAATGTTGCAAAAAGTGATATAAAAAAACTTATTTTAAAAGGGGATTTGCTTTTTATTCAGAGTGAAAATTCAATTATTGTATTAGATATTATTAAGAAAAAAATTATATTTAATTTAGCTATAAATAGTTTGTTATTTGATACTGATGGGGAAAAAATGGTAGTTTATAATGAAAATATGATTTATAAATTAGATTTTAATAAAAATATAACAAAACAAGCAATTACTATAAGTATAGATGATTTAAGAATTAGTGGTGAATATATTTTTGTAAAAAAAGAGAATAATTTATATTTATTTGATGAAGAATTAACTCCAATTAGTAAGAATTGTGAATGTTTTGATATAAAAGATAATTATATCTATTCATTAGAAAATGTGATAAAAAAATATAATATTGATAATTTAATCAAAAATGATACTATTAAATTTTTGACAGTAGATGATTCTACTACAATGAGATTGATTATTAAAAATGCGATTATGAATAATTTTGATAATGTTGAAGTATATGAAGCAAAAGATGGTAAAAAAGCCTTAGAAGTTTTAGAAGAAAATCCAGATATCAATGTAATATTTATGGATTGGAATATGCCTGTTATGAATGGAAGAGAAGCAGTTATTAAAATTAGAGAAAATAAAGAGTATGACCATATTAAAATTATTATGGCTACGACTGAGGGTGGAAAAGATAAAGTAAGTGAAATGATAAGTTATGGGGTAAAAGGGTATCTTGTAAAACCTCTTAAACCTACAAGTGTAGTGCCAGTAGTTGAAAAAATGATAGAACTTGTAAAAGAGGAAAGAGATGTTTGAAAAAGAGAATAGTATTCAAAAAACAGTAGATTATATTACTAAAAGTTACCTTAGAAATGTTATGCAAATAGCAGTATTTTATACTGGTTCAGATAAAATATATGGGATAAATATCTCAAAAATTCAAACTTTTCTTATAAAAGATGATGTTGTTATTACAAAAACACCTTCAAGTAATAAAATTGTAGTAGGGATGATTGATTTAAGGGGAGAAATTATTACGGTTGTAAATCTTGATAAATGGATAGGTGAAGATGTAGATGAGAGTGAATATAAAATAATAATTGTTTGTAATTATAATGAAAGAAAAATAGGAATTTTAGTAAAAGATATAATTAAAATAGAAGAAAAACAAAGTGATGAATTAAAACTTCCAAGTGGTAATGACCCTAAAATATCGTATGTTACAGAAATAGAAGTTAATGATAAAGAGGAATTATGTGTCATTTTTGATGCAGAAAAACTTTTGTTTGATGTAAATATTCAAGGTTCAACTACTATTTATGATATTGATAAAATAGAAGATTTACCACCTATAATTAGTGATAAACTATTATTAGTAGCAGAAGATTCTACGACAGTTATTACCAAACTTAAAGAATTTTTTGATAAACTTATGGTAAAATACGAGATATATGAAAATGGTGAACTTTTATTAAAAAGAATAGAAAGTTTATCTATAAATGAGATAGGATTAGTTATTACAGATATTGAAATGCCTATTAAAAATGGTTATCAAGTGATTAAGTTTATAAAAGATAGTCCAAAATATCAAAATTTACCTGTTTTATCACTTACAAGTATGACAAATATGGGAGTGTATGATAAAGTAGCAAAATTAGGAGCTTTGGCATTGGTAAATAAATCAGATTTGAAAACCTTGTACAAATACATAAAATTATATATGGAGAAAAAAGATGAAAAGTATTAAATCCAAAAATATATTTTTAGGAGTTGGAATTTTTATAGCTTTTATTATTTTACAAGTGGTAATTGCTTATAAATTTCAAGGTTTAAATAAAAATATTGTAGAGATGCAAACAGACACAACAATATCTCAAAAACTTTATGAGATATATGTAGCAGAGTTGAAATATAAACAAAATAATTCAAAAGATGATTTAGCTATTTTAAAAGCAAAAATAAACTCTTTACCAAGCAAATATTTAACTCCTGTATTGATGAGATTAAATGCGAATGATTTACAAGGTTTAGAAAATTTTTTAGAGGTTAATATTTTATCTTTAAACAAAAAAACATCTGATATTAAAATAGATGTAACTTATGAAAATATTGTGATGTTTTTGATTATTTTAGTTGTGAATATTATAATAAATATTGCTTTATATTTATTCTCAAAACAGATTATTAATAATATAGAGATTTTAAAAGGGGGATTAAAACATTTCTTTGAATATTTAAATAGAGAGATTAAAAATGTAGAAGAGATAAAAGTAAAAACTAATGATGAATTCAAAGATATGGCTGATATGATAAATGAAAATATCCAAAAAATTCAAAAAGATATTCAAAAAGATATCGAAACTGTTGAAGAGATTAGATTATTTAGTAATAAAATGGCAAGTGGGGACTTTTCTAAAATTATTACAAAAACACCAGCAAATCCTGAAATTGCAGAACTTAAAACAACACTAAATCAATTTGTAAGAACTATCAAAAAAACATTTGATTCTATTTTAGATATTTTAGATGAATATAAAAAAGAGGAGTATTCAAGAAGATTAAAAATTGATTCAAAAGGGGAGATAAAACATCTAATAGATGGTGTGAATGCTCTTGGTAATGCACTTGAAATAGGTGCTATAAAAATAGCAAAATCTCTTACAGAAAAAAGTAATACTTTAAAACATACTTCTGAAACATTGTCTTCAAATATTGATTCTTTATCAACAGCTCTTGCTACAACGAGTAAAAATGTGGATATTGTATCAGATAAAACATCAGATATTACAGAAAATATAAAAAATACAGTAGATAAAATAAATAAAATGAAAATTATTTCAGATGAAACAACAAAAGATGCCCTAAAAGGGGAGAAATTAGCTCTTGATACATTAAAAGCAATGGAAGAGATAGCTCAATCAACAAGTGCAATTCAAGAAGCTATTACTATTATTGATTCTATCGCATTTCAAACAAATATTTTAAGTTTAAATGCAGCGGTAGAAGCAGCTACAGCAGGTGAAGCTGGTAAGGGGTTTGCAGTAGTTGCAGGGGAAGTGAGAAATTTAGCAAACAAAAGTGCAAGTGCGGCTAAAAAAATAAAAGAACTTGTAAATAAAACAGAAATAAAAGCAAGTGAAGGGATATCTATCTCAGATAATATGAAAAATAACTTCCTTGGAGTGGTGGAAAAAATTAACACAACTTCTAATTATGTAAATGAAATTACAAATGGTGCAAATATGGAAGCTAAGAAAATTGAAGAGATAAATATTTCAATCAAAGAAATTCATGAAACTACAGATAAATCAAAAAATATTATGCAAAGTACTTATGTTGTAACATATGATTTAAGCCAACTCTCAACTGAACTTTATGATGAGGTAAATAAAGCAAATAATGGATGAGTTAAAACTAGTCTTTATTGAAGAAGCAGAGGACTTATTTGAAAATATTAGTTCTATTTTATATTCATTAGAAGATAGAGAAATTAAGGAAGAAGAATTAGATTCTCTTTTTAGAGATTTCCATACTTTAAAAGGGGGAAGTGGGTCTGTTGGTTTTGATAAATTTGTAAAACTTGTACATCTTTTAGAAAATTTTTTAGATAAATTAAAACATCACCAATTAAAATATTCTTCTAAGATGGTAGATTTTTTGATAGATACCACTGAGGAATTGGCAGTTGTATTAAAAGAGGAAGCAAATGATAGTCTAAGTGAGGAAAAAGTCCAAAAATTACTTACAGATATTAAAAAATCAATAAATAAATTTGAAAATCAAAAAGATAGTATAAATTTTGAAGATGGTGATGAAATTATAGATATTTTAGATAGATTAAAATCTATAAAAGATAGTGATAAATTTAAAATAGATGAAACTTTTAGACTTATTCATACATTAAAATCAGCAAGTATGATGTTAGGACTTGAATCATTTAAAGAGTTTGTTACTATTGTAGAATCAGTGCTTATGAGTATGAGAGATGATGGGGTAGAAGATGAAGAAAAAGTTTATAATATTATTAGTGAATTTTTAGAAACTAGTGAAACTGTGTTAAATAATGAATTAAGTGGAAATATATTTTTAAATGAAAAAATTATTGAAGAGTTTGGAGATAAGTTTTTAGATAAAAAAGGGTTTGTTTTATTTGAAGAAAATGAGGGGTTTGTGTTGTTTGATGAAGAGCCTAAGCCTATTACTAATCATAATCCACCTATTCAAATTCAAACTCAACCCCAAACTCCATCAAATCAACCTAAAAAAGAAAAAGAAAATAAAAAAGAGAATAAAAATAAAACTTTTAAAGAGTTAATAGCAAGTAGTTCTATTCGTGTAAATTTAGAAAAGATTGAAACTTTAATGAATAGAGTAGGTGATTTAGTTATTACTAAAAGTATGCTTTATGAATTTGCTAATTCATTTGATGATTATGATATTAGAAATAGATTTTATGAAAAACTTGATGTTTTAGATAGAAATGTTAGAGAACTTCAAGATTCTGTGATGAATGTAAGAATGGTAGGAATGGATTCTATATATTCAAAATTACCAAAAGTTATAAGAGATATTTCTAAAAAACTAAATAAAAAAGTTATCTTTGAACATTTTGGGGATAATGTTGAAATAGATAAACTAATGGCAGAATCTTTGATAGACCCTCTTACACATATACTTAGAAATGCCCTTGACCACGGGATAGAAACACCTCAAAAAAGAAAAGAATTAAATAAACCAATAGAGGGGAAAATAGTTATTAGAGCTTCACAAGAGAGTGGGCAGATAATTTTAAGAATAGAAGATGATGGTGGTGGGATTGATGCTGAGAAAGTAGCACAAAAAGCACTTGAAAATGGGGTTATTAGTGAAGAAGAATATAATAGAATGGATTTTGATGAAAAAGTGATGTTGATTTTTTCAGCAGGACTTTCAACAGCTGAGCAAGTAAGTGATATTAGTGGAAGAGGTGTTGAAATGGATGTTGTTATGAATAATATCCATTCAATAGGTGGAAATATAAAAGTAAAAACAAAATTAAATAAAGGTACAACTTTTATAATATCTATCCCTTTAACTCTTGCTATTTTAGATGGACTTAATATAAAAATAGGGGAGTATAATTTTATAATCCCTTTAAGTATGGTAATGGAATCTTTCCAACCAATAGATAGAATTGTTAAACATATTGTAGAAACAGGAAATGAAGTTTTAATGCTTAGAGATGAGTTTATTCCTGTAATTAGATTACATAAGTTTTTTAATATTACACCAAAATATACAAAACTTACAGAGGGGATAATTATTATTTCTATTGTAGCAAATAAAAAAATAGCTCTTTTTATAGATGAATTTTTAACACAAGAACAAATAGTTGTAAAATCTCTTGACAAAAATTACAAAAAAGTAACAGGAATAAGTGCTGCTACCATAAGAGGTGATGGGAGTGTAGGTCTAATTTTAGATGTACCAGATATAGTAGAGGAGAGTAAATGAAAGAAATTGTTATTTTTAGTTTGGTAAATGAACTATATGGTATAGAAATATCAAAAGTTAAAGGGATAATCGTTTATTCTCAACTTATCATAACTCCCCTTTTTAATGAAAAAGAGTGGATTGTTGGTATATCAAATATTAGAGGAGAAGTTATTCCTATTATTGATTTAAGAAAAAGATTTTCAAATGAAGCTATTTATAATGATGAAACAGTAATTATAATTATTCTTACAGAAGAGGGTAAATGGATGGGAATAGTGGTAGATTTTATTTTAAGGATAGATTTTGTGGATATAGAGCATATAAAACAACCGAGTTTATTAAAAGGGATTGATAAAAAATATTTAAATGGATTTATAAAAACAGGTAGTGAAGAGATGGTAACTTTATTAAATATAGACTTACTTCTTGATATAAAAGAGATATAATGAAAAGTGAAATTATTAAAGCAGTAAAAAATTATTCAAAAGTAATGATAGATAAAGATATAGAACTTGTGGATAGGTTTGAGTTTAAAAGTTGTCAGATTAGTAGTATAGTTATATCTACTGATGATTATAAATTACAATTTTTTATAAATATTGAATATGAATCACTTGAAAAGTTATCAAATATTTTATTTGGAGTTGTAGATAAAGAGTTGATAGTTGACTTACAAAAAGAGATTGTAAATACAATAGGGGGATATTTTGCTGATAACTTTTATAAAAAAGGGTATAGTTTATCATTACCTAAAATAGAAAAAATTTGTGATACAAAATATAGTTTGTTTTTTAAAAATGATATTTTAAAAATGAGTATAAAGTTAAAGGTAATATAAGTGGAAGAGTTAAAAGCAGTAGTAATAGATGATTCAAAAACAATTCTTTATTTACAAAAAAGTTATTTAGAAGAATTAGAGATTGAAACTACAATATTTTCTAATCCTATCGAAGCGATTGAGTATTTAGAAAAAAACAAAGTTGATTTTGTATTTGTTGATTATGTTATGCCACAAATGAATGGATTAGAAGTTATCCAAAAGATTAGAGTTTTTTGTGATGCAGTTATTATTATGGTTACTTCGGTAGGTGAAAATGAACTAAAATTAAAAGCACTTCAAACAGGGGCTGTTGAATTTATCAATAAACCTATCTTAAAAGCAGAATTTTTAGCAACAGTTAGAAATTTAGCAAAAATTAGAATTCAACAAATGATGCTTGAAGATGAAAAAGTCCTTATTCAAGCAGAAGTACAAAAACAATTACAAAATATAAAAAGACAAGAAAGAGAAATTTTAGAAGTATTAGGGCATGTAGCAGAATATAGAGATGAAAATACTTTTTTACATGTAAAAAGGGTAGCTGAGTATTCTAAAATTTTAGCAAAAGCAAATGGATTAAATGATGAAGAATCGGAACTAATATATCTTGCTGCACCACTTCACGATATAGGTAAAATAGGGGTAAGAGATAAAATTTTACTTAAAACTGATAAATTAGATGATGAAGAATTTGCTATTATGAAAAGTCATACAACTATTGGATATGAGATTTTAAGACATTCATCTTCACCTATTTTACAAATGGGAGCGAAAATTGCACTTACTCATCACGAAAGATGGGATGGTTTGGGATATCCTTATGGATTAAAAGAGGATAATATCCTTATCTATGGTAGAATTGTAGCAATAGCAGATGTTTTTGATGCTTTAACTGCTAAAAGACCTTATAAAAAGCCTTGGAGTTTAGCAGAGGCATTGACATTTATTCTTGATAATAGTGGCAAAATGTTTGATCCACAACTAGTAGATAAATTTTTGGAAGTAAATGAAGAAATTTTTGAGTATTATAAAATAAGTGAGGAGGAAAAATGAAAGTTTTAATTATTGAAGATGATGAACCAATTTTGAGAATGTTAAAAAGGGGACTTGAAGATGAAGATTTTGTCGTAGATACTGCTATCAATGGAGAAGATGGGGAATATTTAGCTGGGATAAATCATTATGATGTTATTATTCTTGATTGGATGTTACCACAAAAGAGTGGTATTGAAGTATTAAAATCATTAAGAGATAAAAATATTTTGACACCTGTTTTAATGCTTACAGCAAAAGATACTACTAATAATAAAGTTGAAGGATTAAATAGTGGGGCTGATGATTATTTAGCAAAACCTTTTAGTTTTGATGAACTTTTAGCAAGGCTTAATGCAATTTATAGAAGAAGTGCTTTAAAAGGAAATAATAAAATTATTATAGATAATATTGAGATAGATATTGATGCTAAACTTGTAAAAAAAGATGGAAAAATTGTAGATTTGACAGCAAAAGAGTATGAACTTTTAGAGTTTTTAATAGCTAATAGAGGTAGTGTAGTATCAACTGAAATGATTCAAGATCAACTTTGGAATAATGAAGAGTTTATTACAAGTAATGTAATTCAGGTAATTGTTTATCGTTTGAGAAATAAACTTTCAAAAAGTTTAATAAAATCAAAAAGAAATTTAGGATATTTTATTGAGTAAAAAAGAAAATTTAAAAACCATAATTTTATGGTGGTTAGGGACTTTTTTTGCTTTACTTTTAATTATTTTTAATACAATATTTTATGAAATGTTAAAGCATTCTTTTTATAAAAAAGTTGAAACTTCTTTGGCAATCATAGCAAATCAAACAAAAGATAATATTAATCCAAATTCACAAAAAATTATAACTATTCCCCAAAAACTTGATTATCCTATATCTCCTGTAATGATAGCTGTTTTTGCTGCTAAAAAGATGAAAATTGTAGCACAGACAGTGACTTTTATGGATATACCAATGTATCCATATATTAAAAGTAATAGAAATTTTTTTATTATTAAAAACAAACAATATGGAAAAATAGCCATCTATATTTCAAGGATTATAGCTCCTATGAAAGGGTATATTGTAGTCTCAACACCTATGTATAAAATAGATATAAAACTTCAAGATATTTTCATTAAAATGCTTATTTTAAATCCTGTTTTATTGATAGTTCTTTTATTAGGGGCGAATTTAATTATTGATAGAATTTTAATTCCTATTCAAAATATTACAAAAGTAGCAAATGAGATTAGTGTAGGGGAATTAGATAGAATTATTCCACTCCCTTCTCAAAAAGATGAAATATATGAATTAGTCCAAGCTTTTAATAAAATGGTTATAAGATTAAGAAGTGGTATTGAAGCAATGGAAAGATTTAATAGTGATGTATCACATGAACTAAAAACTCCACTTACTGTATTAAAAGGGGAACTTGAAATTGCTTTGAGAAAAGAAAGAAATATTGAATATTACAAACAAACATTAGAAATCTCTTTAAAAGAGGTAAATTATTTGATAGATATGGTTGAAGAGATGTTGTTTTTTACAAAAATAGAAAATGAAATATCAAAAAAAGAGAGTGTTAATATCAAAGAGATTTTACAAGGAGTTGTTTCTAAACTTTTAAAAAAAGCTAATGAAAAAAATATTTCACTAACAATAGAAAAAATTGACGATATTATTATTCAAACAAATCCAGTTTTTTTAAAGGCAATTTTTGTAAATATTATAGATAATGCTATCAAATATACCCTTGAAAATAAAAAAATATTTGTTTATTTATATAAAAATCAAAATGAAATTATTTTTGAAGTGATAGATGAGGGGATAGGAATTAAACAAAATGAGATAGATAAAATAACAGAAAGATTTTATCGTTCAGAAAAATCAAGAAATAGAAACATCAAAGGATTTGGGTTGGGATTATCAATAGTTAAAAAAGCATTAGATGTTTTAAATGGCAAAATTTCGTTTGAAAGTGAAGAAAATAAAGGAACAAAAGTTATTATTTCTATAAAATTGTAAAATTTTTGTAAAATTTTTGTAAAAACTCTTGATTTTTAAAAAAGAAAGTGTTAAAATTTCACTGGTAACAAAGAAAAAAATTTAATTTACTATTTTTTTCATACGACACTCCTTTATAAATTTAGTAACCATTATTTTTTTTAAATTTCTTTGTTACTTTTCCCCTCCCCCCTTTTTTTTGATATAATTTTAAAAAAGGCTTTTTATGTCTCGTATTAGTGAAATCATAACTGAAATTGAAAAACTTGAAAAAGAATTAAACGAAGAATTAGATAAAAAAATATCTCAAACAAAAGATTATAAAAAACTTACTTTAAAAGAATTTGTTTTATATTTTAAAAATATTCCTTTTTTAACACTTATAACTTCTCCTATAATTTATGCAATGTTAATTCCTGCTTGGATTTTAGATGTTTTTTTATGGATTTATCA
>Ga0256837_1002552_pt1 | contig 11193 bp, 5 predicted proteins | sample 4562384metaG_FD_185976 | JGI IMG/M metagenome (GOLD analysis project Ga0256837, IMG submission 185976) | Hydrothermal vent microbial communities from Guaymas Basin, Mexico - 4561-384 | ecosystem: Environmental > Aquatic > Marine > Hydrothermal vents | place: Mexico: Guaymas Basin | collected... | reverse complement strand
ATGCTACTGATCTACCGAATTTATCAGTAGCTTTTATATCACTAGATTGGAACATATTGACTTCAGTCCAATTATCATCTATAGTATCTCTTTTATAAGTATAGACTTTTCCAGCATTAGAAGCTGTAGTATCTTCAACATAAGCGCCCACTAAAGCTATTAACCCATTACCAGATAATGCTACTGATACACCAAAACTATCACCTTCTTCTATATCACTAGATTGGAACATATTTACTTCAGTCCAATCATCATCTACAGTATCTCTTTTATAAGTATATACCTTACCAGCATTAGAAGCTGTAGTATCTTCAAAATACGCACCAACTAAAGCTACTAATCCATCACTAGATAATGCTACTGAACTACCAAAATGATCATTAGCTTCTACATCACTAGATTGGAACATATTTACTTCAGTCCAGTCATCATCTATAGTAGATCTTTTATAAGTATATACCTTACCAGCATTAGAAGCTGTAGTATCTTCAAAATACGCACCAACTAAAGCTACTAATCCGTCACTAGATAATGCTAGTGATATACCGAAATGATCATCAGCTTCTACATCACTAGATTGAAAACTATTTACTTCAGTCCAGTCGTCATCTATAGTGTCTCTTTTATAAGTATAGACTATATTGTTCTTATGATCAGAAATTAAAAGAACTAATCCATTTTTAGAAACACATACTACATGACCATAATTTGTATCAGATTGATTTTCAACATTAAATAGTTTAGAAATAATATAACCTGAATCTATATTTACAACTTTATTAGTAATATCTATACCAGTAACTGTAGTTTCTTTTGTATCAGTAAAGATTTTATCATTTACTAAAATTAAATTTTCAGGAACATCTACTAATTTACCAACAATATTTGTAGTGGTTGAAGAAACGATTTCTAAATCATATTTAAAAGGTAGATAAGCTACAGTTGGTTTCTTAGTTAAAATATGTGCAGGTATTTGATATTTATAAGGAACATAACTTAATGGTTTATAAGCTGATACAGGAGCATTAGTTTGTTCTGTAAATGTAAGTTCAGTATAATATTCACCAAGTTTATAAGTATAAACCTTACCAGCATTAGTAACTGTAGTATCTTCACCATGAGCACCTACTAGAGCAACTAACCCATCACTAGATAATGCTACTGATACACCAAAATAATCTTTTTCTTCAACATCACTAGATTGGAACATATTTACTTCAGTCCAGTCATCATCAATAGTAGCTCTTTTATAAATATATACCTTACCAGCATCAGAAGCTGTAGTATCTTCATTACGAGCGCCTACTAAAGCTATTAGTCCATCACCAGATATTGCTACTGATTCCCCGAATTTATCACCTTCTTCTATATCACTAGATTGGAACATATTTACTTCAGTCCAGTCGTCATCTATAGTGTCTCTTTTATAAGTATAGACTTTACCAGCATTAGAAGCTGTAGTATCTTCAGACAATGCACCTACTAAAGCAACTAAACCATCACTAGATAATGCTGCTGCTATACCAAATCTATCGTCATTCTGTATATCACTAGATTGAAAATGATTAACAGCAACCCAGTCATCATCTATAGTATCTCTTTTATAAGTATATACTATACCATCCTTATCATTATAATAATGTGCACCTACTAATAACACTAACCCATCAGAAGACATAGGTACTGCGTCACCAAAATAAGCATGATCAGAAGGACTATTGATAGTGGTTACTTCAGTCCAATCATCATCTATAGTATCTCTTTTATAAGTATATATCTTACCATCGGTGTTATTATAACCAGGAGCACCAACAGATGCCAAAAGCCCATCACTAGATAACGACACCCCCGTACCAAATCTATCATCTTCTTCTACATCACTAGATTGGAACATATTTACTTCAGTCCAGTTATCATCTATAGTATCTCTTTTATAAGTATATACCTTACCAGCATTAGAACCATTAGTGTCTTCATTTTGTGTGCCTACTAAAGCTACTAATCCATCGCCAGATAATGCTGCTGATATACCAAAATAATCACTAGCCTCTATATCACTAGATTGGAAACTATTCACTTCAGTTATATTTTCACCTATAGCATCAATATTGTTAACATCTAAAACTTTAGTAAAAATTTCATTATCTAATACTATAGTATCATTCACTTCTACATCTATAGATTTTTCATTTACTCTATATGTTGTAGTTGTAGAACTTTCTTTTTCTAATATTAACTTTTGATTTTCATTATAACCAATTTTAGTTAACCAATCATTATCATAATCAAAACTACCTATAGGAGCTAAAACACCATCTATATCTACCATAGTATTTTCTTCTAAGGTATTTTCTTTTAAAGTAATAGTAGCGCCAGTTTCATCAGTAGTTTGTGAAATATCTAAATAAGTATTACAACCAATTTGATTAAAATTAACTTGATTATCTAAAAAGATATTAACATCTACAATATCATTATAAAAAACTTTACTAGGAACAGTATCTAAATTAGCAGTAGTTATATCTAAACTGATATTATCTTTTTCTAATTTAAAAGTATAAACTTTACCAGCATCAGCAGCCGTAGTATCTTCAATATTTGCACCCACTAGAGCTACTAGACCATTACCAGATAATGCTACTGATCTACCAAAATGATCATCAGCTTCTGCGTCACTAGATTGGAAACTATTTACTTCAGTCCAGTCATCATCTACAGTATCTCTATTATAGATGTATACTTTACCAGCATTAGAAGCTGTAGTATCTTCTCTTTCAGCACCCACTAGAGCTACTAGACCATCACTAGTTAGTGCTACTGAAACACCGAATTGATCACCTTCTTCTATATCACTAGATTGGAACATATTGATTTCAGTCCAATCATCATCTATAGTATCTCTTTTATAGGTATATACCTTACCAGCATCAGTAGCTGTAGTGTCTTCAACGTAAGCACCTACTAAAGCTACTAATCCATCACCAGATAATGCTACATCACTACCAAAAGCATCATTTTCTTCTACATCACTAGATTGGAACATATTTACTTCAGTCCAGTTATCATCTATAGTGTCTCTTTTATAAGTATAGACTTTACCAGCAGCTGTAGCTGTGGTATCGTTATTAAAAGCACCTACTAGAGCTACTAGTCCATCACTAGATAATGCTACCCCCGAACCAAACCAGTCATATTCACCTATATCACTAGATTGGAACATATTTACTTCAGTCCAGTCGTCATCTATAGTATCTCTTTTATAAGTATATACCTTACCAGAATTAGAAACTGTAGTATTTTCACCAACAGCACCTACTAGAGCTACTAGACCATCACTAGATAATGCTACTGAAGCACCAAAATAGTCACCTTCTTCTATATCACTAGATTGGAACATATTGATTTCAGTCCAGTCATCATCTACAGTATCTCTTTTATAAGTATATACTTTACCAGTATTAGTCCCCCCAGTATCCTCATAATAAGCACCTACTAGTGCCACTAGACCATCGCCAGATAACGCTACTGATATACCATAATGATCACTACTCGCTATATCACTAGATTGAAACATATTAATTTCTTCTATACCAGAAGTAGATTCTTTACTAACTTCATCTATTCTTACTTCTAAAATACTATTGTCACTATTAGTAACTAATATTTTATCTTTAGATTTTAATTCTCTATCAATATCTACATATTTACCTTTAATAACACTAACAGTACTATTATTAGTATCTATTTCTAAACATTCTTTTAACTTATATGTTAATTCTGTATTTTTAACATCAGTCCAGTCACCCTCATCAACACCTTGATCTATTTTAATTTCAATACCACAACCATTATCACCAACAGCTATTAATTTAGTACTTTCAACATTTACATTTTTACTTTTAACTATATATGTACTAAAGTCATCGTCTAGTAATCCCTCATCAGCAACTACTGGTGTTGGTAATACTTCAATATCCACAACTGCATCAGGGCTTCTGAACATTCCTTCTTTCTCACCATAAACTATTAACTTAGTTTCTAATCTATCTATTTGATCTGGTAATTCATTTACTGTCACAGTAAATACCCCAGTATCTGAAATATTACTCACAACACCAACATCAAACTTAATAGTATAAGCGGTATCTGGATCAAAATTTAAAATAGTTACATTATAACTTTTCTTATGTATCATTGTAGTGATACAATCTAAAACAGGTACTGGTGTACTTGTTATTTCGTCTATAATATGATCAGTAACTTTATAGAATTTATTAGCAGGAACTCCCCCTACGTTATCAACATCATTAGCTATAATATCATTATTACTAATGTCTAAAACATTTCCATCAACATCTAAAAATTGTCCATTTAAATATCTCGCTATCTCGTTAAACTTAACACTATGTATGTGATTGGTAATAGTACCATTAGCTTTAAAGTGCCAAATATGATTATCAGCCATAATTTTATCCTTATTTGTATTTGTTCTTTAGAACATTCAAGAAATCGTATTTTTAAAAAATCATTAATATACATATGACAATTAAATGAAAAACTAGTAAGGAGTAACATTGAAAGTAATAAAATTAACAGGTATATTAATAGAGCCAGCTGTAGCATCTGCTACTAAATTTAAAAATAGTGATAAAGTATATTATACACTATATAACGGATCTATAGGTAAAGATTTATGGTGTTATAAAATAGGTTTAGATTATAGATACTTTAAACCAGAAAATGATTCAGATGTTTTAAAACTAACTGATAATAATTATTTTTTAAGACCAGTTTATAAAGATAATGAAATAGTGAAAGACAGACTAGGTAATCCTATGTACGCATTAACTATTGATCATATGGATAACCATAAAAATGATGTATTATTACTATGGGAAATTCCTAATAGATATAATTATACTAATATAAAATATAAAATAGATGGCATAGCTACTGAGTTAGCTATAGGATATACTGGTAAAGTTAGATCAGAAGTTATCTATAAAACACCTTCACCTATTATAGAAATTACTGGAGATGTTATTCTTAGTTGGACTGCTGAAGATGATGAACATCTATATAGCCAAACTATTAAATATAGTTATGCAGATAGTAACTGGGATATTTCACCTACAACTATAAAGGATAAATAATGTTTGAATATAATACTGATGAAGAGAAGAATAGTTTTAATCAAAATTTAGGTAGTGCTAAAACTACAGTAACTACTACTGCTGATAGAATTAATAAAGTTACATTAGAGTTAAAAGGTGATTTTAGCTCTAATAACACTACTAATAAACAAACTGATAATAGTGTATCAGGTACTATAGCTAAACAACTAATTAAAGAATACAAAAATGACTGATATAAAAGATGTATTTAAAAAACATTTACCTAATATAAAATTTGATAAAAAATTATTTAAACAATTACAAAGATTTAGATTAGGTTGGAGTCAAAAGTCCGATGAATATATAGAGTTCTTAGGTGGTGTATTACTAGGAGTTAATGTAGTTAGATTTTCTTCACTAGATGATGAAATGTTAATGGTAGATATTTTAAATATAGATATGAAAGAATTAAAATCTGATTTAAAAAATCTAGATGGTATTGACCCTAATTGGAAAATAGCAACTAACCCAGTATATATGACTATCATGTATTTAATACATGGTTATATCACTAAAGGAGAATTAGGTAAACATAATATTGATGCTATGAAGGAACTCTACTATATATTTTCTTATAAAGTAATGTCTAGTTTAATCTATAACTCTTTTAAATATCCTGCTGATAAAAATGTCGCTATTGCTACATATGAAAAATTATCCAATAGGTATATTATAAAAAGAGTTAATAACTGGCAAGAAGCTTTTGAATATAGAAGTAAGGATGTAACTGATAATAAAAGTAAAAATTACGAATATTTAAAAAGGTTCACTACAAATGATGCTGTTTTAGCTGTTAACTCATTACAAAGTTCTCATAGAGAAACATTTAAGAATATTTATAGAGTAATGTTAGAAGTTATTAATAATAATGAAACTATAAAAACCACTACTCTTATAACTAGTGATGAAGACGGTGAAGCCTTGAAAGATTTAACAGAAAGACCTGATAAGTATATAGTATATTTAAATTCTATAATTGATAATGATTCTGATTTTATAAAAGACACCTTGATAGAATATATATTAAGTATATTTGCTAAAGCTGATAAAAATAAAATAATATTAGGACTTAAAGCAATATCTAATGATAGTGTTCTTAATAAAGAATTAACATCAATTATAATACCTACTATACTTAAATATCTAAATAGAAAAAATGTTTCTACAGATGATCTATATGGTACTGTTATTGTTATTAAAAATTTCTTAACAACTAATATAGTAATAGATAAAGATATAGAAAAAATCAAAAAAAGATTACATATATTTGTAAAGAAAGAACTTAAAGTTAATACTAGATGGGTTAGAACTAATATAATCAATATCATTATAGGTTATATATTCTTAAGAGCGTTAGTTAGAATAGATTAACAAGTTAGAATAGATTAAATCATATACATAGTAGCTTATAAGCTACTATGTATATATTAAGTAATTATTAATTCTCCACCTTCACCAACAGTTATATATTCAACTGTTATAGGTCCTTCTATTGTGAATGTTTCACCCTCTGGAACATTTATAACATTATAAACTTCTAAAGATGCATCTTCTAGAATAGTTATGGAGTTATATTCTCTAATATTACCAAGATATAAATCTTGTTCTATAGTCATATCTCTAGTTACTATAAGATCGTCATAATGGAATATTATTTCTTCACCATCATCTAACCATCTTAACTCACCAGTATTATCATCACTATCACCTTCTACAACAACACTCTCGTATCTATAAAGATCTTCTACTTGTAATTTTGTTCCTACAGGTACTACTAAATCTAGTATAATATCAACAGTATCATTTTCAGTAAGATGATCACCAGACATAGTATCAGAAATATACGTATATACTAATTGAGGATCTTCAGTTCTAGTAGATATTCTTATAAAATCACCATTCTGTAACTGAATAGCATTTCTATATAACATACCATCACCCATATCATTTTCAGATATATATGAACTAAAATCTTTATTTAAAGTTATAGTTCTCTGGTCACCAACACTAGCACCATCTGTAACATTATTAAATAAAATAATCTTACCATCTTTTCTAGTATAAGCTGCCAGTGCATACATGTCATCAGGTATACTTGTTACTAAATTACCAACTTTAGTCCAAGTGCTAGTAGTCATTTTATAAATATCGTTATTACTACGTTTCCAGCTATCAACATGATTAACAACTACTGGTTCATTACTACCTGCTGTAAAATATACATTACCATCCATTTTAAATAGTGTAGGATATGCTTTAGTTACAACAGGAGGATTTCTAGTTTCAGTAATAGTTAAACTATTTAAATCTAATTTTTTAAGTTTAATATTAACAGGAGTTTCACTATCTACATCACTAACAGCAAATGCTGGTGCATACCATATAGTACTAGTATCTGTCTGTACTATACTGTTAGTTATAGATGTACCATATTTCTCATCATCTCTAGTTAAACTTTTAAGTAATAATAGCTCATTAGTTAATGGATTAAATTCATAAAGTTCAAATCTAGGTCTATGTACTAAAACATCAATATTTTCATTTTCATCATGATTATTAACTATGATTAAACCATTATATTCATATCTATCTATATTATTAGATAACATATTATTTCTAATAGTTTCACTAACATAATCACTATAAATATCTACTTTCCTAATAGCGTTATAATCTATCAGTACTTTACCATCTAATAATGGAACTATATTAACATAACTTTTATCCATGATACTTTTAAAATCATTTATAGTTAAAATACTACCTTGATCTTTTAATCTACCATTACAAAGTTTCTGTAAATATATATTGTTATCATTATGTTTAACTGTTAAAATACTATCATTATATAACTGTGTACTACTGAATACTACTGGGCCTTTAGTTTGTACTTCTTGTGTAAAATTATATTTTTCTAAATATTTATGGAATGGGTTTATGGTGATTATGTTATTTTCTTTACAAATAAAATCACCAACTTTACTATAAGCTGTAACACCACCATTATTTAGTTTAAGTCTAGCCATTATAGTGTATTTATGATATGGTATCAATCCACCACTATTAACTTTTAATTCATTACCTACTAAGTCTAAACCACTACTAACAGTGATACCGTTATTATCTTTTATTAAAATATCAGTAGTCTCATGTAGTCTAGTATATACCCAAAGTTTAAAGTAAGTATCTCTATTAGGAACTAAGTCTCCTAATATTTCTAATTTAAATAAATTATTTTTATCTATATTAGTATTCAATATAGCTTTACCAGTTAAACTACTAACATTAACATCAGTGTTATATACTGCTTCTATAAAATAAACTTTATTAGGTTCTACATAACTACTGTCTACTATTATTTCATTTAGATATTTTTTATCACCTTTTCTTTCCCATAGTACTTTACCATTGATATCTTTTATATACCAATCAGTACTAACATGGTTACCAGCACCACTATATAATATAAATCTACTACTAGTTATTTTAAGATTACTAAAATTTATACCATTATATTTAAACTCTACACTAACTTTAGGAGTAGCTATAACAGTACCAGACATTTTAATACCACGTTGGTTAGTATTAATAGGAATGATTTTACTCCAGTTACTAGCACTACCATTATTAAAATGATATTTAACTCTAGCATAAACACTAACATTATCTTCTAATTCTATACTAGGTCTAAATTCTAATAAGTTTATATCATCTTCTAAAGATTCTGCTATATAAGCTTCTCTTATATTAAAATCAGGAACCCTGCTTATCTGCCAGCTAGTGCTAACATGTTGTAACTCACCACCATCCGTTGGTAATGGTTTGTCAATACTTACTTTAATTCTCATCTTAAGACCCTTTAATTCAATCCTATAGCTAAACTACTATCATAATGTTTAACTGTACCATCTGGATATGTATATTCTACTTCTTGCTCATTCTGGTTTATAGGTTCATGTATAACGAACCATGGACTAACACTATTAAAAATATGTACTTTAACTCTTGCAAATAATTGATCCATATCTTTATAGTAACCATCTGCACCTATTTTAGGTAATGGTGTATTCCAACTTTCTACATTTATTTTATCTTCTAATGATTCATCTATTATTTTAGTAAATTCAGGATCTAAAGCAACTTGCCAACTACTAGCGTTATGATAACCTTTAGTAGCGAAATCTATATAATCACCTATGTAAAGCATCGCCATATAAAATCCTTATTTTTGCATTTCAAAAAATAGAGTTATTACAGAAAAACAATCAAAATACACCACATAGTAGCTTATGAGCTACTATGTAATATCAGGATATGGGAAATACGACTATGAGAATTTAACTCATTTATGGATTACATTACCCTATATAGGATAATGTTTTTAGAAGATCCTAAGACCCCCTAAGGCTAATTCCTAACCTATATGTTACTATATTGCAAATATAATAACTAAAAATTAATTTCATAAAGGAATATATGGATGACTACCAAATAGTTATGTGGTGTAATCTAGTATGATATTAACGGACAGGAAAACATATCACATAGTGGAAACAACACGTGAACTACTCCACCCATGCTAGATGGAATTTCTAGAAGATCATAAGATCCCTAAGGTTAGTTACTAACCTATATTGATAGGATGTAGTACATAATGTATATAACATTATAATACACGTAGATATATTATATTCAGGAGGTAATATATCTACTCATAATATAATATAACTTAAAAAAATTATCTATAACGTTTTCTTTTTTCTATCATGATATTTTCTATAACATCATCTATGTTAAACGATGGTATATAACTAGTATCTATATCTCTATACATCATTTTTATTTTATTAGTTAAAATATCTATTTTAAATGGATTAGATTCATTCTTCAACATCTCTAATAACTCATCTATCTTAGCTTTAAGAGCTAACTGATATTTTTGTTCAACCATATCTCTGGTTTCACCTTTACGCATTTCATTATCTATAACTATAGACAATACTTCATTATTCCTAATACCATAAAATTCTTTATTTCTAGCTTTTACTAAGAACCAATAACTTAACATCCACGCTATAACTAAGTCATCGTTACTACCAGATTTATGATCTATTCTACCATTTTTAACTGTTAACCCAGATACTTGATCTATTAATTGTTTATCATGCATAACATTACCAGTATATTTTATAGCAGCTAATAAGTTATCACCGTATAAACCATCTCTACTAGATTTACCACTACCAGCAGTTGCATATCCAAAATGTTTTCTATACCTTACATAGACATTATAATCTCTATGTTTAACACCTCTAGCTATTTCTTCAAATCTTTTAGGGTATTCTTCTTTCTCATCTACTACCCAGTTAAATAATTTAGCGAATGGATCTAAACCTTTTGCTGGTAATATTTTAAGTAGATTATCTATGATAGCAACACCACTACTTCTACGCTCTATTATCATAACCATATTTTCAAATCTATCGAATAGTGAACCTAACCACTCTGAGAATGTTATTAAGTTAGTTTCATTATAAACACCAACACCTAATGTTTTACCAGACCTAACATCTCTAATGATCATAGCTATATCATCTTTACCAACAGCATCAGATGTATCTAGTGCTATAACTATTTTTCTAGATGGTAATATGGTTTCTAATTCACGTTGTGTAACATACCAACGGATGGCGTACCCGAACGAAGTAATTTCTGTATATGGTTCATTTATTCTACTATCGGTCATTACTTTAAGTAATGTTTTACTAATAGGTGAACTTGCATTACCCTCTGGCCAAATATTAAGAAAATCGGCTAACACAGCATCACCAGACGCCATAGCGTCAGCTATTTTACCACGTAACCAATCATCAGTATAACCTAGTTGTCTATGGTTGAATTCTAAAAGAACCATTACTTTATTACCAGGAGAATTTTTCTTAATGGTTTCTACTAACTCTTCTTCATCTTTACAATCATAAAGTTTCTCAGTCCACGGCATACATTTTTTATAAATTTC
>Ga0256837_1002551_pt1 | contig 11194 bp, 9 predicted proteins | sample 4562384metaG_FD_185976 | JGI IMG/M metagenome (GOLD analysis project Ga0256837, IMG submission 185976) | Hydrothermal vent microbial communities from Guaymas Basin, Mexico - 4561-384 | ecosystem: Environmental > Aquatic > Marine > Hydrothermal vents | place: Mexico: Guaymas Basin | collected... | reverse complement strand
TATGTACCTATGGTATTTCGAGTTATTTACTTTAGGAAAGAATAGATATAGAGTAAATAATTACTTTAAATTACTATATAAATTATTTTATTAATATTTGTTTAAGCTTATTTTAAATGGGGGGGGGTAAAATGCTATAAAATAAATTTATTTTAGGATTTAAAAATGAAAATAACAAATACAGGAAAGAAGATAGCTATCTCTTTAGTAGCTAGTATGGTTTTGAGTGGGAGTGTGGAAGCTAGTAATATTCAAGATATTCAAGATATAAAAAATCAAATATCATTAACAACAAAAAAATTAGATACTTCAAAATATGGAGAATTATCAAAATATAAAATAGGTAATATTTCTTTAGAAGATTATGTTCAAACAAAATATAAAGATAATACAATGTCTAATTTAATTAATAAAAGTATTGATAAATTTCAAAAAATGAAATTAAATAATAAACAAGAAAATTCAATACAAAAAAGATTGAAAGATACTACAAATAGATTAATTAATGTCAATAAAGTAGCTGTTGAGGATTCTACTACATTTACCTCAATATTAGTAGATAATGCTTTAGGTGCATATGATGCTATTAAAACGGCACCAACATTAGCAAAATATGAAGCAAAGTTTTTATTACCTGGTGCTGATAAAATTGTCAAAACTATTAAAACTACTAAAAAAATTATATCAGGAGCTGATAAGGTAAATGCGTCAATAGAAGCAATGCAATTTACAAATGCTTTAGCAAAAGTTATAGAACCATTCTTTAAAAAGAAAATTAGTAATATGGGTAGTAACGATGCAACAAGTATAGCCGATGGACTATCTTCATTAAAACTTTCATTAGATAAACTAACACATAATAAAGAATCATTTACAGGAAAAAGTGCCAAAAATTTATTAGCTATTCAATCCTTAATAAAATCTATAGATGATGGAATTAGAGGAGATAAAATCCAAAAAAACCTTACTAATATGGAAAATGATGGCTTACTTAGTAAAAGAGCAAAAACATTGATAAACGCTAAATTAAGTAATGATGCTATTAAAAATGCAGCAGAAACTTTTACAAAAGCTATAGAAGTTGCTTCAATAATAGGAATAAAAAATCAAGCATTAAATGATATGTCTGGCGTAGTAGGTGATATGAAAACTATTGCAGAAGTTTTTATTAATTCTGGAGATAGAATTACAGAGAGAGCGTTTAGTGATGTAGTTAAAGCAAGAAAAGAGCATAGGAGACAATTGGGTGGAATAGTAACTCAAATTAGTGAAATTACTAATCGTATTGAATATTACGAACCAAAAAATAAGGAAAAAAATCAAAAAACTCTTACTAAGCTAAAAATTAAAGATAAACAAATCAATAAAAAGATAGCAAAAATAAATAAATTAAAAGAGGCTTTAGATAAAAAAGAACAATTAAAATCAAAAAAAGAACAAGCTACTTCAGATACAAGGTATTCTCTATATCAAGCTAATAGAGATAGAAAGGAATTAGAAAATAATGATACAGCAAGAAAACAAAGATTAATTAAAAAAGCTAAAATTATTATAGCTCGTTCTTCAAATGGTAAATGGAGTGGATTAAGTTCTGCAGATAAAAAAAAGTTAGGTATGATAGGTACAGTATTAGGAATTGGTAAAAATAGAACTTATGCCTCTGTAAAACTTTTTAAAACAGTAGATAATTATAATTTTAAACAAACAAATTCCGATAAAGTAGATGCAGAGAAACAAGTAAATTTTTATACTAAATTATTTATTAAACAAAAAGGTGAATTTTATGATTTAACAAGAGAAGTTGAATCACTAAAAAAACGATTAGAAAGAGAACAATCTAATTTAAATCATCTAGAAAGAGATAAAATTAATCTTGTGTCTAATATTAATGATACAATAGATGATTATTTAACAGATATCAAAGTTGATATTTCAAAAGAATCTTCAACTTCACAATCATGGCAAGGTATGAAAATGTCACTACTATATAGAGATGGTAGCGTTATATCTACAAGTTCAAGTTTATTTAAAGATAATTTTTCAAAAATTGCAGATGATGAAATTTTAACAGTTTCAAATGGTTCTGTATCTAAAGGTTATTTTGATCTACATGATATAACTATGTCAGAAGAACAATCTACTATTACTAATGCTGGTGACTACAAAATAATGGATATAACAAATAGTGAAGGTACAAAAGTTAAAACAGTAGGATATTATGAAGATTATATGGCTTGGGGAGATTGGTCTAAGCCAAATGCAGGGTTAGCAAATGATGGGCAAGTAAAAGTTTGTAATTCAACTTGGATTGCAGGAGAACTTACAAAACCATCTGAAGTACCTACACAAGGAACAGCTACATATACAGGTAGTGTAAATGGATGGCATCAATATGGAAGTAAAATTATAGGAAATGTTAATATTGTAGCAAATTTAGGTTCTAATAGTATGAGTGGAACATTGAATACCTCGTACGAAGATGGTACTGTATTTGCAAATACTCATTTAGATAGTGTATCGATAAATAGACAAACTCATGGTGTTGAATTTAAAGGTAATTTAATAGGAGTTGGTGTGAGTACTGGAAAAATTGGTGGAGCATTTTATGGAACAAATGCAAAAGCAATAGGTGGTGTCTGGTCAATAGATAAAGGTAATGGCGATATTGCCAACGGAACATTTGCAGGTAAAAGATAAGGATAAACAATGAAACTAAATAAAATAATACTAATATTAACAATAATATCAAATCTACTATTTGCTTCTTCTATGCAAGAGATAAATAAACAAGCTGTAAATTTTCTAGAAGCAAATAAACCAGCAAAAGCATATAATCTTCTAGAAGAAGAGTATAAAAATAATAACTTTGATAATCAAACACTTTTTTTACTTGGAACATCAGCAAAACAAAATGGTGATTTTAAAAATGCTATAAAATATTTTGAAATACTTTTAACAAAAGATAAAGGAGCTATGAGAGTAAGGCTTGATTTAGCTATGATTTACTACAAAACTCAGAATCTTAAAAAAGCGAAAGAGTTACTTCTTATAGTAAAAGCCTCAAACCCACCTAAAAAAGTTGGTGATAATGTAAATAGCTTTTTAGCTACAATTGCTCAAGGAGTACCTAAAAGCTATAGTTTAAGTGCAAGTATAGGATATATGTATGATAGCAATGTAAATGCAGGACCATCTACAGATACAGTGCTTATGTATAATTTACCTTTTACATTAAATGATGATGCAAAAGAAACAAGTGATTGGGCTATGAAATACGGAGTTGGCATAAATCATATGAAAAGATTTAAATCATTTTCATTACAAAGTAGTGCAAACTTCAATATGACAGATTATCATACTCTTAATAATTTGGATAATTACTCTTTATCTGTATCATCAGGACCAACATGGAAGCAAAATAAACAAACTACTTTGTCTATACCAGTTATTTTTAATATAACAAAAATAGGACATAGCAATGATGATTTTTATTCTATAAGTGGTGGTATATCACCACAAGTTAGTTATCAAAAAAGTCAAAAATTGTCTTTCAGTGCAAGTTTAAGTTTAAATAAAAAACATTATTATCAAAATCCTCAAAAGGAATCACACTCTTGGACATTTTCTCCATCTAGTAAATACTTTTTAGATCAAACAAGCTATATAGTTGCAGGTGGTTATATAGGGCAAGATGATTCTAAAACATCTACAAGTAGTACGGATTCTAAAGGAGTAAATTTAAGTTATAATAAATCATTTTCTAAAAAATTAAATCTAAATTTATCAACATCATTTAGTAATACTAAATATGGTGGAGTAGAGGTGGCTTATGATAAAAGTCGAGAAGATGACACTTCAACATATGGAGCAAATGTAAGTTATTATGTTTCAGAATATAAAATGAATATATCTACAAATGTATCTTATACTAAAAATAATTCAAATATAGAGATGTATGATTATGATAGAACACAAGTTGGGATTAGTGCTTCATTTAGATTTTAATTTGATGGTAGAAAATAAAGTATATTATAAAATATAGATATAATAAAAATTATAAAAAAGAAGGATTAAAAAATGGATAAAAAATGTATTAAAAAATTAAAAGATTTAATTACCAATGTTGTTTTACCAGATATTGAAGATTATATCGATGATCTATTTGAAGATATTGCAAACAATAAAAATGCTTCAGATGCAGATAATGATGAACTAAAAAATATGCATGAGATGAGAGAAGAGTTTCAAGGGATATTAAAAGATATAAAAGAAAATAATCTAGAACAAGAAGATTGTTCTGAACTTTTAAGTGAAATAAGCCTTATGATTAAAGAGAATCAAGAGGATTAATGATCTGATTACTCAATTAAGTACTGATCTATTAACTCTCTATCTTAAATTCTGGAAAAATTACACTTATTATTTGAATTAGTGTTAGTTTTTCCTTTATTTTATGTTTTTAAAGATAGTGCAACTTTATTTTTTTCTAAATCTATACTCAATATTTTAATATTATTAAACTGTTGATTTATACTCATTACATCCATTAGATGAGATATTCTTTTATGTGAATATTCAGATATATGAAGCATTGCATCATTTTTTAAACCTATATCTATAAATGCACCAAAATCAGTAATATTTCTAACTACACCACTTACTACATCACCCTCTTTTAATTCTTCAATAGTTTTATTTTCTTGACAAAATGAAATTTGTTCTAACTCTTCTCGTATATCATAACCTGGTTTTTTTAGCTCTATTAAAATATCTTTTAAACTTTCAATTCCACAATTGAATTTTAAAGATAATTCATTTAATATCTTAATATCTACAATATTTAAATCATAGTTATTCTTTAGATGCTTTGCTACATCATAATTTTCAGGATGTATTCCACTATTATCAAGATAAGAAACTCCATCTTTAATTCTTAAGAAACCAATACTTTGTTCATATGATTTAGTACCTATACCTTTTACTTGTAAAAGTTGCTCTTTTTTACTAAAGCCTTTTATTTTATCTCTATAATCTATAATATTTAAAGCTAGTTTTTCACTAATTCCAGATACAAATGATAATAACTTGTAAGAGGTAGAATTTAAATCAACTCCTACTTTATTTACAAGATTAAATGTAACAGCTGTAAGTTTATCACTTAAATCTTTTTGATTTACATCATGTTGATACTGCCCTATTCCTAAAGATTTAGGATCTATTTTAACTAATGCAGACATAGGATCTCTTAATCTCTCTGCAATTGATATTGCACCTCTTATCGTAACATCAAGATTAGGATACTCTAAAATAGCAATTTTAGAAGCAGAATACACTGAAGCTCCTATCTCACTTACTACTGCATATTTTATATCTAGATTATTTTCTTTTATAAGATTTGATATAAATATTGCTGATTCTTTTGAGCCTGTTCCATTACCTATAGCAATTGAACTAATTTTATACTTTTTAATAAAATTTAAAACTACTTTAGATGATTGTTTTATCTGATTATCAGTTAAAAGATATATAACATCAGAATCTAAATAGTTTCCATCTTTATCTAGAATTGCCAATTTACAACCTGTTTTAAATCCTGGATCTATACCTAATATAACTTGATTTATTAAAGGTGGAGTAAGTAACAATTCGTTTAAATTTTTTCCAAATAAATTTATAGCTTCATCACTAGCTTTCTGTTTTAAGTTTGACAATAATTCTCTTTTTAATGATGGTAATAATAACCTTTTCAATCCATCAATATATCCTTTTAAAACAAACTCTTTTGAACTACAAGCCCCTTTAGGAATACGGTACTTTTTAATACCATCTATTAAATACTCTTCATCAACCTCTATTTTAATAGTTATTTGCTTCTCATTTACAGCTCTCAATATTGCTAAAAGTTTATGTGATTTTATCCATTTTGTTTTTTCTTTTAAATCTACAATATTTTTATACAAACCATTGGGTTCAAAAGTTTTTGTCTTTTTTGTAATAATATATGAATAGTTCTCTAGATTTTTTCTTATAGCATCTTTTGTTCTAATATCTTGAGAATACCTAAGTGCAATTATATCCATAGCACCATTTATAGCATCATCAATATTTTTTATATTTTTATTAAGAAAACTTTTTGCTTTATAGTTAATATCTTCAATACTATATCTCATAGATGATATAACATTTGCTAATCCTTCAAGATTATTTTTAATAGCATCTGAAGCTCGTGTACTTTTTACACCTTTAAAAGGTTCATAAATATCTTCCAAAGTTGTAATAGTAGTTGCACTTTCTAGTAAACTTTTAATTTTTGGAGTTAAAGCATTTTTTTCTTTTACAATATTTAAAATATCATCTCTTCTTTTAATAAACTTTAATCCATATTCATATATCTCTTGAAATTTTAACAGTGTCTCATCTGAGGCATTTGATGTCATATCTTTTCTATACCTTGCAATAAACGCAATTGTTGAGCCATCTTGAAGTAAAAGTATTATATTTTTAATACTTTGTTTATCTAAATCTATTTTATCTTTTATAATATTTATAATTTTTGTTGTATGATTTTCCACTTTATTTTATCAATCCTCTTTTTCTCATAGCTTTTAATATTTCATAACTCTTACTTACATCATAAGTAGCACTATGATAAGAGTTTTCATCAAAATCTATTTCATAAAAGATACATGTTTCATCTAGTTTTGGATTTTTAATCCTACCATTTTTATTTAATGATTTTACAATATTTCGATTCTCTTTCATTGTACAAAATCTATTTTCAAATTCTACTAAACCATGAAGATGTCGAAGTTCAAAGCTTATATTATGGGCAACTAAAGTTTTTGATCCTCTGCAAAATTCAATAAAATCAGTATCTTCTTTAAAATATGCACTATATCTAGTATCTTTTCTATGTTCCAAAATAAGTTCAGGTGTAAGTTTATGAACTTCATAAGAAAATCTATTTACAGGGTATCTTGATAAATAATATCTATGAAACTTATCAAGTACAACATACTCATCATTTTTTAATTCTATTTTTACAGCAGCTACTTCTATCACATCATGTTGGTTTGTAGTATTAGTTTCAAAATCTAAAATTATCATATATATCACCTTTTTATAAATAAATTATATCCAAAAAAATTAAATTTTAAAGAATTTATAAATTTGTACTATATTTACTTGACAATTAATATTTTATCAGTTATAATTCCGCCATATTTAACAAAGAAGTTAAATTATCTAGCCGTCAGGGTAGCTCAGCTGGCTAGAGCGCTGGTCTCATAAGCCGGAGGTCGAGAGTTCAAGTCTCTCTCCTGACACCATATTTTATCGGCTATACAGCCATTTAACAAAAATACATTTTTTCTACTTTGCAGTAACTTCACAGTAAGTTTGCAGTTATTCACTATTTTCATATTACATTGCTTCTTTATTTATATGACTAAAAAAGTTATTTGAATTAGTTATTTTATGTTTTTTATTATCAAAAGTAAAATAAACATCATCCATAACTTTACTACTTTGTTTATGACCTATTACTGATTTAAGCCAACTATCACTAGCTCCATTGTTTTTCATAATAGTTACAAATGAATGTCTTAGTGCATACATTGATCTATCTTGAATATTTAATTTTGCTAATAATGGCTTCCAATAATATTTATTTATATTCGCTCCATCATAAAAAGGTTTTCCATATTTATTTATAAATACCCATACTTTATTTTCATTAGAATTTTTATAATGATTAAATAGTTCCTTAACTGTATCTTCATCTAGTGGTATAATTCTTTGATGGTTTTTTGTTTTATTTGTCAAACTTTTTTCATCTATAATTACACCTTTAGATATACTTCTTTTTAGATCTATAAATCCATTATTTAAATCTATATCATCCCATTGTAAACCTAAAGCTTCCCCAACTCTTAAACCTGAGCTTGATACTAATATTAAATAAGTATGAAACCATCCAGTAGAATGTTCAAGTAACAATCTTAATTCATATTCATTATAAGGTTGTTTTTTTTGTGATACAACTTGAATTTTATCTGCTAAATCTACATAGTTTTTAAAAATTAAATCATCTGCAAGTGCTTTATTAAATATAAGATTTAAAATCTCTCTACATTTTTTAACACTACTTGAAGATAATTTTTCCATAAGTTTATTTTGCCAATATTCAACATCACTTACTTTTATATCTTTTAGTGCAAAGTTTTTAAAAGTTGGCAGTATGTGATTATGAAATTTAGATAAAGTATCTCTCTGTTGAGATAAAGATCTCTTAAGTGAACCATTCTTTATAACAATAGTTCCAAAAGATTCAAGAGTGATATTTGTTTTCTTTTCTTCTTCCTTATCAATAAGTTTTAAAAGAACTTCATAGTGATATTTTTTGATATAAGCTAGATTTATTTTTGTAGCTTCTTTTTTTGTTGATTTTCTATAAAATATATCGTTTATAGTACCTTGTACATATATTTTGTTTGATTTACTTACAAAATATCCTTTTTTATTTCTCATAATGTTTCCTTATGAAAAATAGTGCATCTCTACTTACAAATATTTTACCACCAAAATACTTAAAATCAATCTCTTTTTCAAAATTTGCTTTTAAATATTTTGCAATAGTATCTCTTTTTTGATTTATTTCATGGGCTATATCACCCAAACTAATCCAGCTTGGCATTGTCATTTTTAAATTTTCAACTTCTGCTTTTAAATCAAATACCATCATTTTTAATTCTGCTAATTCAAACTCCATAATTTATATAGTTCCTCTTAAAGTTGCTTCATCCTCTTTTATTATTACTTGTTTTGTTTTACTACATCTGTTTAAATTGCTTGTTAATATCTCTTTTGATTTATACATAAAAGATATAAAATCTTGTGATTTTATAAAAACACCTTGAATCCATGATGGTCTTTCTGTTCCTAAAAGTTCTGCAAATTCATGTTGAACGGGTACTCTTAACTGTTTTTTATCTTTTGAGGATTTTATATTTTCATGTATTTGTTGGAAAAACTTAGGTTCACTAGAAACATAAAGCCCTTTTTCTTCACACCAACTTTTATAAAAAGCATAAAATAGTTTTTTTGGAATGATGATACTCTCATCCTCTTCTAAATTTTCTTTTATAAATGCTCTTATTGGGTTTGTTTGATTTTTATACTCTTCTATATTACTAAGTAGTGTTGTAGATTTTGTAAATTTACCTTTGGATACTAAATTATCAAGATGTTTTAGTGCTAAAGTCATAATACCACTTAGCTCATCTTCAAATCTTGTATTTAAATTTCTAATTTTATCATCATCTTGTATTTCACGATTAAATTCTAACATTAACATTCTTCTATATACACCATCATCCATAACTTTGGGATCAGGTTTTGCATTTCCCATAAACATAGTTTTAGGTTGTAATCTTGATACTAAAGCATAACCATCTAAGAATTTTGGATTTATATGTATTGTATCATTTGTTGATGTAAGTGCTTTTAACACATTCATCTGCCCATCATTTAAGCCTTTTGCATCAAGCTCTGTCCCGATGTTTAAAAGTTTATTTTCTAATCCTCTTAACTCATGACCCGTAAATTGTTGTAGATTTAATCCCGATACATTATCTTCACCAAAAAATTTTCTGACAACATCTGCTATTACTGATTTTCCATTTGCTCCACTTTTACCATACAAAAATAAAAATGCTTCAAATTCATGATTTGGATAAAAACAATAACCAATAAATTCCATAAGTGTTGCTCTATCTGCTTCATTTGGCAATGCAAATTCTAAGAATTTTTCCCATTTAGGGCAAACGGCTTCTTCATCATATACGAACTCTAACATATTCATTACACCATGTTTTTTATCATGATGTTTTGTAAATGTTCTCTTACCTTTATTTGATATAAACAAAGTACCATTAATAAAATTCACTACTCTTTTATCTTTTTGATAATGATGAATATTGTTTAAACTTGGTGAAATCATATGTAAAGATTCTATAATCTCATTTATACTTCTTGGAGTCCATTTTTTTTTATCTATTCTAGCTAAGGGCATCCAATCTCTAAGTAAAAATCCCGTAAAATCTTCTAACCTATCCTCAATAACTAGATAATGTGTACCAGTCCAAACGGCTAATTTATCATCAAATTTAGCTAATGTAAAACCAGTTTTTTTGGTTAGTGTTTCAAAAGCCTCATACATATCTACTATATGAGTTTGTCTATATTCTTTATATATTTTATCGTAGTTTGGTAATAGTCGCATCATAATATCTACTAAGTTTTCTGATTTTTCTTTTATAGCTTCATCACTTAAATTCTTATTTTTACCTTGTATTTCCCATCTATCCAATAGGGCTAATTTAACATCATTTTTAAATTCACCTTTATTTTTAATAGCTTTAAACTCTTCTAAAAAGTCATCTAAGCCTTTTATATCTTTTTGACCTTTTGCTGTAAGTTTTGCACTATTTTCTTTATGGAACTGATCTATCCATATTTTTTTTATATCAGGAAATGTAGTCGTAGTTTGGTTAAAATAAAACTCACTTAGATCTAGTGATGTGTAGCTTTCTATCTCTTGAATGATTGAAGTAGTAAGTTTTGATGAAGCATAAGCAATCTTATGTAGTATCTCATCTTTACTTAAAAACTTGTTATCTTTTATATAATCACTTATATCATATTTTTTAGATAATGCTGTGTCTATTTGAAAAAATAGAACTACATAAGTATCTTTTGCTACTGTTTGAATTTCGTTATATCTTTTGATACAGTTTTTATATCCCGCATCATCGTTATCAAACCATATATAAACTGTTTTCTCTTTTAAAAGTTGCTTATGATTTTCCCATGATGAACCAGCCCCACCTAAAGTAAGTACATTTAAACCATAGCTTAGAAGATTTAAAGCATCTTTTTCACCCTCTACAATAAATATTGTGTTATCTGTTTTTGATTTTTCTACAAAATAAGCATATGGAAAAGCAAATAACGATGAGTTGAACCCACTTATCCACTTACCTGATGTTCTTATAGCAAGATGTTTTTCACCATCCCATTCATACTTATGTTTATGAGACCACAGCACAGTAACACTTAAAAAATAAATCACTCTCATCCCTTTATATAAGCCATATATAACCACTTTTTAGCTATAATTATTCAAAATAAAAGG
>Ga0256837_1002549_pt1 | contig 11196 bp, 10 predicted proteins | sample 4562384metaG_FD_185976 | JGI IMG/M metagenome (GOLD analysis project Ga0256837, IMG submission 185976) | Hydrothermal vent microbial communities from Guaymas Basin, Mexico - 4561-384 | ecosystem: Environmental > Aquatic > Marine > Hydrothermal vents | place: Mexico: Guaymas Basin | collected... | reverse complement strand
AAAGTCATTATTATTTCGCCGATTAATGGCAATATTTTTGACAGCTTACCTATAAGAGACTCATATCGACCTCTATTATAAGATATAACACTAGAAATACTTCTAGACATTCCATTGTTCTTTTCACCGCTCATTATATATGAAATTGTTGCGTAATCAATATTGTATTTTTTTAATATTTCATACATAAACTGATCACCTTCTTGCATAGCTTTTTTTATCTCATTAAATATTTTTCTAGTTACAATATCCCTATCTCTTTCGGATAATAATTCAATAGACTTCATTAAAGACTGTCCTGATATTAATAAACTTTGAATTACCTCAAAATTGTTTAAAATAAATTCTCTCTCTTTTATTTTAAATAATTTAAATAATAAAGGTATATTTTTATGTTTTAAGTATTCTATGAATCCAAACAGACTAAACATAACAAATAAAACAGAAGCCAGTATTTCTATAAATATTAATCTATTTTGAAACCAAATTGGCACTTCTATTTTTGTTAAAGAAAGATTGTTAACAGGAGCAAGCATTTGATCTGTCATAGCCTTTAACTCAGGCTGAAATATTATATATAGTAATAAAATAAATATAGTAGGGAAAAATAACATACCTATTGACCACTTTAAATTATTTTCATTACTTGATTTCGCATTTAAATAATTCATAGCTTTGTATGGTTCTGAATTAAAGATATTTTCCACAGATATCTTTTCTTCAAAAGTAATAATTGAAGCCTTATATAATGATTCTGACTCAGACTCTCCCATTTCTTCTAAAAAATATAATGTATCGTTTATATATTTATGTATATATTTATTATTATCTTTGTAAGACTCATTTATTGTTTTTAGCAATTCTGAAAAATTATCTCCATTTTTAAGTCCCTCAGATATATATGTAAACAATAAAAATCTATCTTTTTTAAATTTTATTTCTCGATATATTTTTTCAAAAATATGCATACTACCTTCCTATTGTAATGCTGTTCTTGTATTTGCAGCTGTAGGAAAATCGTGAAGAACGTCGTCTGTAGAACATGGTGGGAAACTATTTTCATTGCCATATTTACACTCAGGTTTTATAGAGTATTCTAAACCCCTGTAATGGTGTAAGTATACATTTCTTTTTATATCGTCAGGTATATCATGTTGAAATTCAATTGTTGAATTATTATCTTTAATGTAAATATCACCAAATGAACCACCAATTAAATTACTATTTTTAAAATTTGCTGGTAAATAATTTGATATATCACTCATAGTTAATTTTATATTGTCAAGTGAAGAGCTGTATTTATCTTTACATGTTTGAGATTCTGATTGACACAATGAATCAACGGCGTCTTTTAACATTTCTTCAACATTAAACGTGAACTTACTCTTTTCAAAAGCTAATTTTACATGAGCAGCATTACCAACCATGTTATTACTAGCCATATAAGAAGTTATTATTAGAATCACAACAATTGTTGCTATCATTGGAACAAACATTTATTTCTCCTTTAAAAAAGTTAATCTGGACTTTATTTCATTTTTATAAAGATCCCAGTTACCCCTCTTTTCTTTTTGTTTTGTAAAATTATATACTATTTCTTTTTTTAAATCTTTCATATTAGGAAATTCATTGTCAAGATTTTCTAATTCTAACTTTTCTAAAGCTTTTATATTGGCCGCTTTTGTTTTTAAATCGAATTTTTTTTCTGTATATGAATCGTTAATACAAAAATCTTTATTCTTCATATTAAAGCCATTATACCTATTTTTAATATCAGAATTTGTAAAATTGTTTTTTATAACAAATTTTTGATTGTCTTGATCGACAATGATTTTTTGTATAGTTGCAATATTAAAACTATTTATATTTTTTAATGAAGAATATTTTAAAATTTCACTCAATGGAATAACAACTTCAGAATTATTTAAGTTCGTACATTTGTTTATGTTTGATTGACAATAAAAATCTAAACTTATTAATAAGTTTTTTTCTTGGGTAGCAAATTTCTTTATATTTTGACTATTCTGATTCATAACTATTTTTGAAACTCTATTTTGATACATTGACGAAATATTCATTACAGATAAAGATATGATTAAAATTGAAATTAATGGAATTAACATATTTTTTGACCTCTTTTTCCAATTATACATAAAATTATTAAGAAATAAGCTAAATCTTATTTTATTCTTAAATATTCTTATAATTAAGCAAATCTTTTTGGATATAATAAAAAAAATAAATAATTTGGAGATAACCTATGTATAGTGTTTTTAAAAAGAAAAAAAATATTCATATTGAAACAACAAAAGATACAGATAAAAATCTTATTAATAGAGAATTATCAGCCATTTCAACTTTTGCAGAAACACTTTTACCATTGTCAACAAAAATATCAAATCAACTAACTGATTTAATACTAAATAATAAAAATAAAAGAATTGAGTTAAATGAGGTAATTATAGAACAAGAATATTTTTCTTTTCTAAAGGGTGTGGTAGAAGATAATTTAAGTTACAAAATCAGTAAAATAACAAAAACATTAGTCGACGAGGAATTTGTTGTAAGATTTGAGATTTTACTTAAAATAATAAAGAGATATAAATGTTAGAAATAATTATACATTTTGTTTTGTTTTTTTTAATAGGTGTTTTTTTATCATTATTATTTTATATGATAACTAAATTAAAAAAAATAATTAAATTTAGAAGAAGGAAAAAAAATGATTAAAAAAAGTAATATTGCTATTTGTTTATTCTTAATGTTCGGAAATGGACTATTAAATGCAAAAACAAATTTAGATACAGAAAATAAAGTTAGCTTGGAAAAAAAAGACGTCATTTATAAATATTTCAATATTTCAGATAAATCTAGAAATTTATATAAGCTATTTAAACAAAATGTCTTAGCAGGAGATTATTCTCAAGCACGAAAAAATGCAAAAAAATTATTTGTTAATGTCAATACACTAAATAATAAAAATCAAATTGAAGTAGAATTGGCTAATATGGCCTTGGGAGAAATCGATTATTTAACTGATCAAAAATACAAATGGAGATATATGCACTTAGAGGCTGTTAATTATTTTTTAAGTAATAAAAAATCTATCGGAATAAATGATTTTGTGTTTGGTATGATAGAACTAAATGATATATTAATTGAAAAATTTGGCGTAATGAAAGCAAGGCAAGTGATACTTGATATTAATTCTATTGTAAAAGATAATTTTAATAACTTTTCTGAAAAAGACAAACAATATATCCAAATTAAAACAAATGAAAATATGGCTGAGATAAATTTTAAAGAAAAAAAGCTAAGACAGGCATTATATTCACTATCTGTAGCAAATAAATATACAAAAAGACTTTATACTTATTCTTCATTACAAGAATCTCATTTACTATTTAAAAAAGCTTTTTATATTTATAATTTAAATTTTGATACAGATTTGTCTTTAAATATTCTCAAATCCGCTTTAAAAATAGCTGACAAAATATTAAAAGAAAAAAATCTAGATAAAAACAGTGTTTTTTTAGCTGATATAAATAATTTTATAGGCAGAATTCTTTCTTCAGGAACAAAACAAGAAGAAGCAAATTTGTATTTAAAAAGAGCAATAAGTATATATAAAAATACAAATTCTCACATGAAAGAGGTGAAAACAACATTTCAATTAATAAATTCCTATAAGATAATAAATCAATTGAAATTAGCAGAAGATTACGTAAAAAGATTACAAAATACTGTTGCGGAATATTTCGGTAAAGATTCTATAGAATATGCTGATACATTAATATCAGAGGCAGATATTTTAAATACAAGCGAAAATTTTAAAGAAGCTATTGCTAAAATGAATGAAGCAAAATCAATATATATTAAAAAATATGGCTCTTATTCAAAAGAAGTTAGAATGTTAAATTCAACATTAAATTATATAAAATCTCAACAGGATTAATTCTTTATTAATTTTAGACTGTTCTGTATAGTTTTACTTTTTATAATAATGTAATTCTCAAAATCTTTATTGTTATAAAAGTTAGAGGAGATATCCTCTCCTGTAACAAGATTAATGTCTTTTGCTATATTTAAACTTTTAATATTATTAGAATTTAATTTGTTATTAAAATGATTAATATAATAATCAGATAAAATCCATGCCTTATATATTTTATTTTGGCCAACAGCTTCACTAGCTTCTTTTACAAGTTCTTTTTTATTAATTACAATTTTATTGTAGTATTCTATATTTTTGGTATAAAGATATTTATAAAAATAATATAACTTTACATTCTTACTAATTTTTAAAAAATAAAATTCTTCTTCAGGAAAACTTAACAACTTCATAAAAACAACAGATAGATCCAAGGCCGTTGTGTTTCTTCTTTTTATTTTTATATTAGTTAAACTTGAGCATACGCTTTTAGCTTTTGTTTGAACATTTTTTATTTTTCCATTTTTAATATCTTCAAAGATAATTAATGAAATATCTGCTTTTTTATTAATCTTTTTTTTGAAATCATTCAAATCTTCTTTACTCAATATATCCAATTTTTCTAAAACATAATATCTCAACAACGTTGGATTTTTTAAGTAAATGTTTCTTATTGTAGAAAAATTTTTAATGTAATATTTTTTAATGGAGCTTAGATTATTGTCTATATTAAAAATAACACCTATTTCTAAAACATATAATAAGGATACATTGTTTTGACTATTTTCATTCCTGTTTAATATAGAGACATACTCATTTAATAAATTAGAATTAAATGGCTCAAAATAAATTATTAATTTACTTAAATAGTTTAACTGCTTCTGATATTTATATTCGATATCGCTATATCTTATAGCTCTTGGATAGGAATGGATATTTATATTATCGAATGAATTTAAAATGTTTTTTTTACAAAAATTATCAGAAAATAAAATGCTAGTTAATAAAAAAAATAACAATACAGCTCTAATCACTTAAATACCCTTTAAAAATTTATTCATTAAACTGATTTCTTTTTGCCATTCAATTAGATTTACTTCACTACCACTTTGTTCTAACCCCCTAATATCACCAGAACCTCTTAATTTAATATCCTTGATAGATAATTCAAATCCATTTTCAGATTCAACAAGACTATTTAAACGTTCTTGCGTCTTTTCTTTTAATTGACTAGAAGCAGGAATTAAAAAACAATACCCTTGTTTTTCTGCTCTACCAACACGACCTCTTATCTGGTGCATTTGAGCTATACCAAAACGTTCAGCATTTTCTATAAAAACAAATGATAAATTTTTATTTGAAAATCCAGAGTCAACCATTGTTGTTGCAATTAAAATACTTATTTTTCCAGACATAAATTCTTCAGTTGTTTTTTCAATGTTATTTGGTTTCATTCTTCCATTTATCTTATCTAATCTAAATTCTGGAAACAATTCTTTATATTTTTTTTCAGCAAAAGCAGAACTTATTAAGTCATTACTAGAAATTGCAGGAACAATAACAAGTATCTGTTCACCAGCATTCAATTTATCTTTAATATGTAAAACTTCAGATTCACTTAATTTATTAATTACTTTAGTTATTCTAGGTTTTTGCATAGCAGGTTTTTCTTCTATTTTAAATATGTCGAAATCAGTATACATAGAACTAGCTAGTGTTCTAGGTATTGGTGTAGCGGTCATATATACAACATGAGCGCCATATTGTTTCTGAAGAACTTCTTTATCATGAACACCAAATTTTTGCTCTTCGTCAACAAATACAGCTGTTAGATTTTCATATTCAAGCTTATTTAAAGAACTTGTTCCATATAATATAATACCTTTATTTTTATTGATCTCTTTCTGTATTCTTAATTTTTCTTTTTTTGTTGTTTTAGAGTGAACAATTTCTAATGGTACTGAATCTCCGAGTATTTCCTTAGCTTCATTAAAATGCTGTTTAGCCAATATAGAAGTTGGCGTTATTATAACAACTTGCTCACCTAGCTGCTGTAATACATAAGCAACAATAAATGACACCATTGTTTTACCTGATCCTACGTCACCAAAAACTAAACTTTTTGAATTAGACTTATTTGCAAATAAATTTAACATTTTCCATATTGCCTTCTTTTGATCATTAGTTAATGTGAATTTTAATTTAGATAAAATATATTTAATTTTTTCTAAAGAAGTATCGCTAATATAATTTGAATTTCCCTCATTGTGAGTATTAATACTTTTAAAATTATCATACATAATACGCCATATTTTTTCAATTAATATTCTTTTTCTATATGTATCATTTTCCATAAATTTTTGGAAATCATTAATTGGGATTGGTCTTAATCCATGCACATATTGTATAGATTCTCTTAATGAAGGTAAACCCAATTCTTTCTCTATATCTAAAGGTAACATATCCTTCATATTTATGTGGTCGAAATTATTAAATATCTCCCTAAAAGAATTTTGTATTTGTAATGACTTTAGCTTACTATCACTTTTTAATTTATATATTGGCTCAGGTAATAAAACATGTTTTCCACATTCAGTATTATCTCCGATAATATTTAAAATAGGTTGATTTATGTATTTATACACATAACCACCTGTCATTTCATAAGAATGAATTTTACCAGAAACTTGAATTAAAGTTTCTTCTGGAGCTTTCATTTTCAATCCATATAACATAGAATTCGCTTTATTTGAAGAAGTGGTCCAATTTAATGCAACACTATGCCCGTCCATAAATAATTTTGATCTTATAGACATAATTGCTTTTCTACCACTTAATATCTTTTTATCAAATTTATCTACATAACCAAACAATGTAACATTCATTTTATCTGGCAAATTTTGTATATCCTGAATGTTTGCAAATAATGCGGGTGTATTATAATCTCTAGGCAATATTTCATATATTAATTCATTTAAACTCTCTAAATTATATGTATCTACAACCTCTTCTATAAATTTCGTATTTAACATATTGCCTCTTTTCTTTTTTATTTTTAAATGTTTTATCATAAAAACACTTAAATCTCTATTAGGTATATTATCATAAAACACTTTAATTTTTTATTAAATATCTGATATAATAAAAATTATTTAATAAGGAGTCTTTTAATGCAAAAAAATTTAATACAAAAAAAACTATATATAATTTTGAGCTTTATCTTATTTTTACCTGGATTTCTATATTTTATATTTTATAATGATATTTTTATTTTCTTATATGAAAAATTAATTCATATGGACAAATATTTGTTTTGGACAGCCTATTTTATTTCTCTTTATTTATTATATAAAAATGCTCAGTTTTTTATAAAAATAATAGATAAATATCTGATAATAAAATCTGATCAATCATTGAAAGACAAGTTTTTAACAGTATTAAATATAGTTTATATTTCATGCTATTTAGGTTTCATAGTAAATATTGCAACTATTTTTTCTTTTGCAACATTTGCTTTTTTATAAAAGGGGTATCAATTAAAATGGCAATAAATGAACGTGTTTTTAAAAAATATGTAGAAGAAGAAATAAGTGAGTTAGAAATTTTAGAGAAGGGGCCATTTGATATTGATCTTGAAAAGGGGTTATATATCGGTTCTGGAGTTAAGTTAGTTTCTGATTCTGAAGAAGATCTTATAACTGTAAAGGGAATGTATCTAAAATGGGGTGATTTAAATGGGCATGTTTCTGTTTATGGAACAACAAGGGTTGGTAAAACAAGACTAATGGTATCTATTTTAAGACAATGTATTCTTAGAGGTATGAATATATTAATTGTTGAACCAAAGGGCGCTGTTGGAGATAAAAAAGACGAAGAAGGTAATAGTGTTGGTGCTGGGCAAGAAACATTGTCTTGGATATTACAATTTGCAGAAGAAGCTGGGAGATTGAGAGATTTTAGATATATATCGCCTAAATTTAGTGATTTATCAGTTAAATTTAATCCACTGTTTGCATTAACAAATGAAGAAATATCTTCTTTAGTCTCAACAATTATTCCAGCTGAAGACGAATTTTTTGTTGCAATGGGTGAACAAATAACAATGTGTGTTTTACTTGGTTTGGATTTTTTAGAGAGAGTTGAGGGTGAAGAGTCTATTAATAAAATTATTGATAGAGAATATAAGAGTTTTTATGCTTCAGGCTCAAATATTATAGACAAGGAATATGAAATTTCAAATCCAGATTTGGCAGAAAGAGTCATGTCATTAGGTGAAGATTATGAAATAGAGAACATAAGACCACCATATAGAAGTTTAGTAACGTTTTCAGACTTATCTAGCTATACAACTCAAGAAGGTGTTCAAGCTATACTCCATTTTGTAACAAAAACAACTCCTGATTTATATAACACCAAAGATCCAAAAGTAATATCAGATTTAAATAGATTAAAAATGGAAGCAATAAAGGCTTTAACTGAAATGGCGAATAAAGATAAGCAATATTTTTCTAAAGTATCTTCTTCTTTTAATATTATTATGCAAAAATTATCAACGGGTGATTTAGGTAAAATTTTATGTTCAGTTAAAATAAATCCTTTATTGGATAGATTTTTCTCAGATAGAGGTCAAATAATATTTATTCAACCATGGCCTCTTATTTATAAAGACACTTCAAAAGCTTTTGTTAGAATATTCTTTTCTGTAATTACAGCATATTTAGGTAATATTGGAGCTTCAGGTAGAAGCCCAAAAAGAGAAATTTGTTTATTTGTTGACGAAGGTGGAGCCGTTTTATATTCAGGGGTTGAAGATTTGTTCAATAAAGCAGGGGCATTGGGCTTAAGAATATTTATATTCACTCAATCTTTTGCCGATTATGGAGCTGTTCTTGGTGAAGATATTGCTAAAATTATAAATGATAATACAAATATCAAAATATATATGCGTATGAATGATCAAGGTTCAAAAGAGCTTGTTGCAGATTCATTTTCAACAATTAAAAGAGCCTCAACTAAATATATGGGATCAAAATTAGATATGAGAATATCTTCTGCTTCAGAAGATATAGAGGTTTTAACACCAGCTCATATAAGTGATATGCAAAAGCAAGAATTTCTTCTTCAATATGGTGAAGGAAGATACTATTGCTGTGCTCCATTTCAATATGATCCAGAAGTTCTATTTAAAATGCCTGAAATTCATATGGAAAAATCTATTATTAAAAATGTAAATAAATTTCAAGCTACAATATCAAAAGAAGGAGAACAATAAACAAAATGATAAACATAATCTCGCTATCTATACTATTATTAATTATAGGTCATATTTTATTTGTATTAAATAAAGTTGAATTTTCTATACCAGGAATGTTTAAGTGGTATTTAAATATTTTTTCTAAAAAAACAAAAGATAAAAAAACAAAAGATAAAAAAAGTATCTTAAAAAATCCTGATACAAATCTTGATAATATTTTTCCATTTAAAATATTAGATAATCATGAAATGACTTCAGAAGAACAAAATTTAAGAACTAAATTAATAAAAAAAGTTAAATCTAAACCTAGTTATTTTATGGAGAACGGAAAGAAAAAATTAATCGTTCCTTTGGAAGCAGTTGTGTTTTTAAATAATGATTTAAATCCATTAGTTAACGAGCGTGGTGAAATAATAATTAGCATAAAAGAAGAAAAACATGCGTCATTAACTGGATATAAAATTGTTTTAGAAGATACGGGAGAAGTTCTCTTTGAAAATAATTCAGAAATTGTATCTGCATTGAAAGATCTTGATCAATTAACAAAGAAAAATAATCTTTCTGTAGAAGATATTAATAAAATGTTAAGAGAAAAAATAAAAGAAAGAGATAAAATAGAAGAAGAAACTTATACTCCAGATTTTCTAAAGTCTAAAGAAGGGCCCAAAGAAGAGTCTAAGAAAAAACAAAAAGAAGAATATAAAGAAGAATTAGAAGAAGATATTGGGAATATCTTGACGGAAGAAGAGCTAAATAGTATGATTGAAGAAATTGAAGAACATAAGGTAGAAAGCTTGGAAGATTTGGAGGATCTAGAAGAATTAGAAGAATTAGAAGAATTAGAAGAATTAGAAGAATCTGAAGAATCTGTTTTAGAGTTACTTAAAAATTTAAAATGGCAAGAAATTGAAAATATTACTTTTAATCCACGAGATTTTAAAGAATTTTTTGAAACAAACTTTTCTTCAAATGAAAATAAAAACAAACTCTTGATAAATATATTAAAACACAAGTATTTAATATTCAATGATAATAAAACAGCAGTCTATATTGATAATATTATTTTATTTAATTCTATAGCCAAATTATTTGGTAATGACAGTGATATTATTTTAAATAAATTTGCTAAAATTAAAGGAGGTATTCAAAAGAACTTTGAACAAAATTTTAAATTTGTATTTGAAGATAACATATCCAAAAGATTTTCATTAAACACCTTCAAAAATGAAAATAATTGCTTTGTTGGATATGGAATATGGTTTACACTAGATAGTTTTAAACATGTATTTAAAACAGAAGAAGAATTTGATTTTTTTAGAAGTTATAGAACAAACAATTATTTTGTAATAGGCAAAAGAGAAGATTGTAAATCAAAATTAATACCAAATAAAGATAATTTAATTTTATAAAAGGAGATAAAATGGAAAACATAATTTTAAAAAATACAATAGTTACACTGAAAGAGATATTTAATGAAAAAGGCCAATTTGAAGGCATGAACATTAAATTCATGCCAATATCACAAGACCATATATATACAACTTCTGATACAACTAATATTGTAAGAGAGTTTCCTGATTTTTTATACAAAAAAGGTTTTAATCTTGATTTAAAATCATTAATAGACTTTACAATGGCATTGAATAGCAACATTTCAACAGCTATGTATGATATTAGAAAAAAAATGCCAAATGGTGGAGAGTTAAATTATATAATTAATTCAAAATTTGAAGAGATTAATTTTATTAAAGTGAATGTGACAAAACATTTCTTTAGGAGTAAAAACCTTGGTAGAAATAAGGTGGTATTATCATTTTTTGAAAATGACGAAGATTTTGGTAAAAATGAATTATTGGAAATCGCTTTTACAAAAAAAGACGTTCAAATATTATTCAATTTAATTGTTGAAATGTCGTCTTCTTTTGTAACGTCTAAAGTCTCTTTTATTCCAGCAAAAAGAATTGAAATTGAAACTGGAGAAGAAATAAGGGAGGTTAATGTTGCTTTTATG
>Ga0256837_1002548_pt1 | contig 11200 bp, 9 predicted proteins | sample 4562384metaG_FD_185976 | JGI IMG/M metagenome (GOLD analysis project Ga0256837, IMG submission 185976) | Hydrothermal vent microbial communities from Guaymas Basin, Mexico - 4561-384 | ecosystem: Environmental > Aquatic > Marine > Hydrothermal vents | place: Mexico: Guaymas Basin | collected... | reverse complement strand
ATGCTCAAAATGACTTGGTAATTTGATATTTTCGTATACATATTTATCACGATTAGTATTACACGAAACAACAAACAAACACACAGCAATATAACAACATTTATATAAATTTTTCCACATAACAACTTTTCCACTAAGTTAAAACAATACAATATTGTTACTTTTAACAATCATAACGATATTGTGCAATATATAATTAAAACAATCCCAAAACCAACTGGTGATTTAAACATTAAAGATAATTTTTCTAGCTCCGCATCGTGCAAATCTTTTATTTGCGATATAAACTCATAATAGCGTGTTAAAATAGCCTAAATCCCTTTAAAAATATCTAAGCCATTTAAAATAATCCCCAATCAACGGGCAACTTTAGTGGTAAATAAGCAAATAAATTATTAAATTTAAAAGCACTACTTTTTTAGTGCTAATTAGCCTACTTTTCAGCTGGTTTTAGGATTAATATCAACCCAAACACCTTCTGATTTTAACAAATCCACCAATTCATCAACCGCTTTATGACTGGGTATTGAACGCCTTACGCACTTCTTGCCGACATATAAATTAATTTTATCTGGAGCACCCCCAACATAACCAAAATCAGCATCGGCCATTTCGCCTGGGCCATTAACTATGCAACCCATAATAGCAATCTTAACACCTTTTAAATGCGAAGTAACAGCCTTGACCCTAGCGGTTGTCTCTTGCAAGTTAAATAATGTACGTCCACAAGAAGGACAGGCTATAAAATCTGTTCTGGTTAAACGCGATCCAGATGATTGCAAAATAGTGTAGGCTTCTCGACAAGCCTTATCACCATTTATATCATCAATTAAAATACCATCACCATAACCATCACATAAAGCAGAACCCAACTTAACAGCATTTGCTAAAACAGACCCGCTTGTTTTTAAAATTACTGGTAAATCTAACAAAAAATCTAAAGCTAAACGCACATCGTATACAGAATTGACCTCTAACAACACAACACCTTCAAACCCGTCTAAATCTAAATTGCGCGACCATTTTATAATAGGAGTTACATTATATTTGGCGACATTTTTTAACTCTGTAATATTATTGACTAACACAGCATCAACATTGGTAATATCACCTGCATCAACAAGAGACTTATAGGCTACACAATAACTGCATCCCTTAATTTTTTTATCAGGAATATGCTCAGTAAATAATAATTCAACAGGTGTATCATTATTTTGATTAACAAACTTGGCACTTACACCTACACACACAGGATTTTTTGCCCCTATAGTCAAATCACCTATTTTAATCTCACGAGTGATTCTTCTAACAAAACCCTTAGGCCAATTAACCATCTTAGTTACATTTTTGTTAATACCATCTAAGGCGGATAATAAATCTTTTGCAACTGGGATTTCACAAACAGCATCTTCTGTCAGAGATACTCTAATAGTATCGCCAATACCATCGCTTAATAACGAACCTATGCCAATAGCACTTTTAATACGTCCGTCTTCGCCATCGCCAGCTTCAGTAACACCCAAATGCAATGGATAATCCATACCTTCTAAATCCATGGATTCTACTAAACTGCGGTATGCGTCAATCATAACCCTAGGATTAGAAGCTTTCATAGATAAAATAATATCATCAAATTTATATTTTCTGGCTATTCTTAAAAACTCTAAAGCACTTTCTACCATTCCAGCAGAAGTATTACCAAATTGTTTCATCATTCTTTCTGAAAGAGAACCATGATTTGTACCTATACGGATAGCCACCCCACGTTCAGAGCATATATCCAATAAAGCCTTAAAACTATCTTCTAAGTTTTGTGCCTGAGACTCACAAAAATTACCTGGATTAATCCTTACCTTATCCACATACAAAGCTGCCTCCATTGCCGCTGCAGCTTGAAAATGGATATCCGCAACTAAAGCAACCTTAACACCATGCAACTGTTGCTTAATCACACCCAAATTTTTAGCTGCACCAACAGTAGGCGCTGTAATACGCACCATTTGACAACCTACATCAACTAAAGCTTTAACTTCATCGACAACCGCTTTTGTATCCATGGTATTGGCTGTTACCATACTTTGAACAACAACAGGATTGTTACCGCCTATTTTTAAATGTCCAACATTAACTACCCGTGAAGCTCTACGCTTAAACATTGCACAACTCATAAACATTAATTTTTTTTAACAAGCCTTCTACTTGAGCCTCGTATTTTAATAATTTAGGTATGTTTTTTTCTATCTGTCTGTAAACAGAAGATGTTATCGCCATAGGATTTTCTAAATTTTTAGCTATCCAATTTCTAACCATAAAAGACGTATTAACTGCTTCACCAATAATATCTGGCGTGGCATAATCTCCCGAGCCTATCGAACCTAAATAAATCTCGCCACAATGTAAGCCAATAACCAAATCTGGATTATTACATATAGTTTTACATTGGCGCATAGCTTCAAAACCGCGCATCGCATGGTCACGACCAGCAAAAAAAGCTAAAAAACCATCTCCAACATATTTAACTGGTACTCCCTCATATCGCAATACCGCTTCAGTAATAGGATGAAAGAATGCATTTGCCCAATCGGCAACATCACGAGGTGAAAGCGATGCACTGCGAGAAGCATAACCGTTTAAGGCTGTACAAAAGATAGTGGCTTCAAAAGTATCTTCTTCGGAGTCGGCTCGTCCAAGTAACCAATCGACAGTAACCCCAAGTATTTTTGCCAGTTCTAAAAAATAAGATATATCAGGAGCATTTTCACCACGTTCCCACTTTGAAACTGCCTGTGCACTTACCTGTAACAACCTAGCTAAATCGGCTTGATATAAGCCTTTTTTTTCACGCTGATCTCTGATGCGTTTACCAAGCTTAACTACAGATATTGCCATACTGACTCCCGATTTAAATAATAATAGTATACAAAAAAAGCCCTCTGAAACCAAAGGCTTCAGAGGGCTTTTTATTAGATTTATTTACTCTTTAACGAGAGTAATATTCCACAATTAATGATTCATTAAGAGTGAAAGGATACATAATTTCATCACGAACTGGTTTGCGAACAAACTCACCCGTCATTGTTTTGGCATCAAAATTTACATAATCAGGAGTATCACGTTCTGGATCTGCCAAGTATTCAGTAATCAAAGGCATAGCTTTACCTGTATCGCTTAAAGTGATTTTATCACCTTCTTTTACCATATAAGAAGCAATATCAACCTTTTGACCATTTACACGAATATGACCGTGAGACACAAACTGACGAGCAGCAAAAATAGTTGGCAAGAAATTCATACGAAAAACAACAACATCTAAACGGCTTTCAAGAAGAACCAAAAATGCACTACCAATATTACCATGTACTTTTTTAGCTTGTTTAAAATACATACGGAATTGTTTTTCACGAATAACACCATAGTAATAACGCAACTTTTGTTTTTCATCAAGACGTACACCGTAGTTTGATTTTTTACCACGACGACGACGCATTGTACGTTGTTCTGTAGCTAATGGATCGCGACGACGACCCCAAAGGTTTACATCGAATCGCTTTGCTATTTTGTTACGAGGGCCTGTGTATCTTGACATCGTTTACCTTACCTTATTTACAATTGTTATATTAAAAATTAAGAGGCGAGATTTTAATAAAAATACACACCTATGTCCAGCTTTTATTACAAAAGCTTTTCTAATTCAGCAGCCGAGGTTTCCCAAAGCTCCATTATAGCTAAAAGTTTATCCTCTGTCTCACTTTTTTCTCGCGATTTAATTCTTTGCTCTTTTGCAAATAAATTATAAAACTCTTCGCTAGCCATATAACTACTTAAATCAGTAATCTTTTGCTCTAATTCTACACTTTGTTTTTCGCAATCTTTTATTTTACGTTCCAAAGATTTAATTTTATTGCGCAATTTTTTACGTTCTGCATGACTAAGCTCTTTTGTTGGCTTTGATTTTTTGGCATCTTCGCCAGAGCTCATTCTTATTTTTTCTACTTCCTTACTACGATTTTTTAATGAAACATCTCTAGCCAAATGATCATTTTCACGCTCGTTCATATACTCTGTATATGTACCCAAAAAATCTCTAGCACCATCTGCACTAATTTCAATAACTCGATTAGCAATCTTACTGACAAAGTACCTATTATGACTTACTAATAAGACTGTTCCATCATAGTTATTTAAAGCCTTAGCCAAATTAGTAATTGATTCTAAGTCCAGATGATTGGTAGGTTCATCTAAAATCAATACATTATGATTAGTAACCATCATCTTTGCCAATATCAAACGCGCTGCTTCACCACCGCTTAAATTTTCTACACCTTTATCTACATCATCCCCAGTAAATAAAGCTCTAGCTAAAACCTCGCGTATGGAACTTTGAGTCATTTTAGGATTACAGTTCCAAAGCCAATCTAATACTGTCAACTTTCCGTGCACCTCAGCATGATGATCCTGCGGAAAATACCCTATATAAGTTTCATGTCCCCAATTAAATACACCACCATTTGCTTTAACATTGTCGGTTACAATATTTAATAAGGTTGATTTACCTATACCATTAGGGCCTATAATCGCAATTTTCTGTCCGCGTTCTATCTCAAAATGAACATCATTAAGAACTCGCTTATCTCCATAAGACTTAGTAACCCCAGCCACTTTTAATGGACATATTCCTGAAGGCCTAACTTGTTTAAAAACAAAACGAGGTTCCATACGCGTACTGCGAGCCAATTGATTGCTACCTATTTCATCCTCTAATTTCTCTATCATCTTAGCTTTAGACCCAGCCTGTCTAGCCTTGGAAGCCTTAGCCTTAAATCTATCAACAAACAATTGCAAATCATCACGCCGTTTTTCTTGTTTGGCAATCAAACCCGATTTACGATCTCGCTCTTCTTGACATTGCACACAAAATTTATCGTAATTTCCCGTATATATTTTAATTGTTCCAAAATCAACATCTGCAATATGCGTACAAACGCCATTTAAAAAATCATGGTCGTGACTAATCACAACCAAAGTACCATTATATTTAGACAAAAAGCCTTCTAACCATTTAATCGAATAAATATCCAAATGATTGGTTGGTTCGTCCAATAACAACACGTCTGGCTCACCAAATAAAACCTGAGCCAATAACACACGCAATTTAAATCCGCCAGATAAAGTGTTCATAGGCAAATAATGGGTTTCGTCTGCTAAACCTAAACCCTCTAACAATTTTGAGGCATCGGCTTCGGCCATATAACCATTAAGGTTAGCAATATCGCTTTCCAACTCTGCCAAACGGATATTTTCGTCATCTGTTAGGTTTGGTTTATTTAATAATATTTCCTTTTCAGAAAACACTTTCCAAAGCTCTTGCTTGCCCATAATCACAACATCAATCACACGGTTGTTTTCATATTGAAAATGATCCTGCCCCAACACGCCGACTTTTAACTCGCTAGGTATAATAACTTGCCCTGTCTCTGGCTGTAACTCACCTGTCAATATTTTTAAAAAAGTAGACTTCCCCGCACCATTAGCACCAACAACACCATAACGCTTACCTGGTGAAAACAACAATGAAACACCTTCAAAAAGGGTTTGGGGGCCAAAGGCCATAGATAAATCAGTTACACTAATCACAAATACTCCTAGGTAGAGAATACAAACTGGGTCTTAAATCACGATAGAAAGGCCACATTCTTCTGGTTTTTAAAGTATTGTCCAGCTTAATATCGGCATATATTATTTGAGGTGTCTCATCGGCTTGAGCCAACAACTCACCCATAGCGGAAGTTATAAAAGAATGTCCCCAAAAATCAATCGACTTTACCGTAGATAATAAATCCTCTTCGAGCCCAACCCGATTAACAGATATCACAGGCAAAGCATTAGCTATAGAATGTGAACGTTGGATAGTAATCCAAGCATCTAAAAAAGCACCATTGTCGTTATCTTCTGGGATAGTTCCTATAGCTGTAGGATAAATCAACATATTAGCACCCCGTGCCGCCATTGTTCTAGCAGTTTCTGGAAACCATTGATCCCAACACACCAACACACCCAATTTACCTAAAGATGTAGTTATAGGCTTAATTTGACCATCGCCATTAGCAAAATAAAATTTTTCATAAAACCCAGGATCTTCGGGTATATGTGTTTTACGATAAATCCCAGCTATAGTTCCATCGCTATCAAACACAACGGCAGTGTTAAAATATTTATTGTTGTGTTTTTCAAACATACTGCTAACCAAAACAACTCCTGCTCGCTTAGCCACACTTGCAAAATGTTTAGTAAAATCCCCTGGTATTGATTGGGCTAAATTAAAAAACTGTTTATCCTCACGTTGTGGAAAATATGCTCCAGAGTGCAATTCTGGCAATACAACTAAATCAGCCCCATTGTTTGAAGCTGTAAAGATTAACTCTGCACTATGTTGATAAGCCTGTGCTTGTGGCATATTACATAATTGTTGAATAGCAGAAACTCTAATCATAACAATTTAAGCCGTTGAACCAGTAACGTAACCATCTAAATCTAAACTCACATAACGATAACCTGTTTTTTTAATAGCCGTAACTATATCTACACGGTTAAGCATTAATTTTTCAAAATCCTTAGGATCAATTTCAATCCTACAAATCTCTCCGTGATGACGAACCCTATATTGATAAAAATTATACTTGCGTAAGATTTCTTCTGCCATTTCTATTTGTCGCATAGTATCTAAATCTATCTTTACCCCCGTTGGAAACCTAGAACCTAAACAAGCAAAAGACGCTTTATTGCTGGTTGGCAACAAACGCAACTTACTTAATTTGCGTATTTCTGATTTATACAATTTAACCTCTTGCAACGGGGCAATCACACTAGATTCTGACGCTGCTTTTGTACCTGGCCTAATCTCGGCGCGGTCGTCCTCAATTGCACCATGAGCTAATACCAAATGAGTAGCATTGTCCAAAACTGTTTGCATTTGTGTAAATAATTCTTTTTTGCAATGATAACACCTATCACCTTGATTTAATAAGTAAGCCTCTTTTTTATGTTCATTTGTTTTGATAACTCGCAAATTCCAACCTCTTTGCTTGGCAATATCAACAGCAAAAGCAAGTTCTGTTCGCGGGATAGAAGGCGAATCAGCAATAATCATTTGAGCATTTAAACCTAACACCTCAAATATTACATCAGCTAAATAAGTAGAATCAACACCACCAGAATAAGCCAACGCCAATTGCTTATAACCTTGTAAGTATTTGATTAATTTTTGTTCTTTTTCAATACACATATCTAAATCGCAAAATACGCCACTGTAACTAGCTCTATAATCTCTGTGATTGCTCCTAAAGTATCACCTGTACCGCCTTCTATTGCCTTATAACACCAGTTAGAAAAAATCCCCGTAATTAATATCAGCCAAAAAGTTAAAAACAAAGCTTTAAATACAGACACGCCAACAATTATACATACTAAAATGCTAATTATTAAAAATAAAATCAAAGCTAAACGAAACCTTGATTGACTACTATCCCAAAACAACAAACCCAAACCGTCCTCGCGAGCATAAGGCAATAGGCTCATCGATAAAATTTGCGATACTCTACCTGCTAATGGCATTAAAAAGACAACTGCCAACATATAACTTGGACTAGAAGAAATACTAAACAATAATGAAATCTTTAAAAGCATCACAAACAATATAGCCAACACTCCCATTGTACCAATACGGCTGTCGTGCATTATATCTAATTTACGTTTTAAAGAGCGTGAACTTAAAAAACCATCAAAAGTATCAGCCAATCCATCCGTATGCAAAGCACCAGAAATCAAACTCATACTGGCAACCACAATGATAGAGGTACTAAACGGATCAAACAAAAGCAAACTAACATAACCAATTGCAGCACACAATAAACCGACAAGCGTACCGACTATTGTAAAATATTTAACTGATTTTGCAAAATCCACATCCTCAATATCATCTAAATGAATTGGTATTATTGTCAAAAAACTTAATGCTATATAAAAATAACGCATATTAATCCTCAATGTAATTACTTAAAATTGTAATGATGATATTGTAATAAAAAATACAACCTTAACCAATCTATTACACTATACTAAAGTGCAACTGTATCAATAATTACAACTGATTAATAACTATTCCAATTAATCAAGATTGCAATCCCCTATTCCAATTTCTGCAAAGGTTTTAATATCAGCCAAAACCCTTGTTGATGCGTCTAATATTTCCAACGCTAAAGTTGCCCCTGTACCTTCTCCTAAACGCAAACCAAAATCAAACAAAGGCTCAAGACCCAAATGACTATGCATAAATTGATGCGCAATCTCAACTGATTTATGTGAAGCAAACAAATATTCCTTGGCTATTGGAGCAATTTCACAAGCTATTAATGCACCAGCTGTTGATATTAAACCATCACATACCACAGGCAATCCTGCAGCAGCTGCACCTATAACAATACCTGCCAAACCGCCTATTTCAAAACCGCCCACCTTTGCCAACACATCAATAGCGTCTGATTTATCAGGTCTATTAATTTGAATAGCCCGTTGCAAAACCTTTATTTTGTTTTTTAGTGCTTCATCGTCTATACCTGTACCACGCCCAGCTAATTTAGCTAAATCCATCCCAGACAATACTCCTATAATAGCTGTCGAAGCTGTAGTGTTACCTATACCCATATCTCCAGTTGCTATAATATCCACAGAACCTTTAGCACATAACTCCTCTACTACTGATATACCATTTTCAATTGATTTAATTGCTTCACTACGGCTCATGGCTGCGCCTTCTGAAATATCGGCAGTGCCTTTAGCAATTTTTTTATGAAAAATATTTAAATCATCTGCAAAATCAAAATTAACGCCCATATCAATCACATGCACATCAGCATTGGCGTGGCGAGCTAAAACATTGATACTTGCCCCTCCATTAACAAAATTTAAAACCATTTGATGAGTAACCTCTTGCGGAAACAAACTAACACCCTGCGCTACAACACCGTGATCACCAGCACAAACTAAAACTTTTTTATGTTTTAAATGTACATCTAATTTACCAGCAATCGATGCCAGTCTTGCACTAACTGTCTCTAAAACGCCTAACGAACCTGCTGGCTTAGCTTGATTTCTCAAACGTTCATTAGCTTTTACAAAGACACTTTTATCAGTTGGTTTTATAGATTTTACCACTTCTTCAAGCTTCATTATTTTCTCCTTTTATTTTGACTTAAATCGTTATAAAAAATTTCTGCACCTTTACGCATCGCACAAAAATCGCCACACATAGAACAAGTATCTTCTTTAGCTGGACTTCGGCTTTCACGAATCTGCTGTGCAATATCTGGAAACAATAAATATTTATTTAATTCATCCCACTGCATATCACGCCTTGCCATTGCTGCGGCTTTTTCATTATCTCTACGGTCTGGATATTTTGCAATATCTCCTACACGACATGCCAACCGTGTCGTGCGAACCCCTTCGCGCACATCGTCTACATTTGGCAAAGCCAAGTGCTCAGCCGGAGTAATGTAACAAATTAAATCTGCACCCGCTTTAGACGACTGCGCTGCACCAATAGCTGCCGTGATATGATCATAACCAGCTCCAGTATCTGCTGGAATTGGCCCTAGAACATAATAAGGCGCATTACCTGACATGCGTTTTTCTAAAATAATATTAGCTTCAATCTCATTAAGGGGCACATGTCCTGGCCCCTCAACCATCATCTGAGTACCCATTTTACGGCCTAACTCTGCTAACTCGCAATTAGTAATCATCTCAGCCATTTGAGCTCTATCATGAGAATCATGTATCGCACCAGCACGAATCCCATTGCCCAAACTTAAAACAGCATCGTATTTACGCATCAAGGCACAAACCCTATCAAATTGTTCGTATAACGGATTTTCTTTTTTATTGTAATCCATCCAATTTACCATAAAAGTACCACCCTTAGAAACTAACCCCCCATATCGATAACCTTGTTTACGTAAACGCTCGATACTGTATCGGTTAATTCCACAATGGATAGCCATAAAGGACAAACCATCTCCTAATTGTTTTTCTATTAAATCAAACAAAAATTCTGGATCTAATTTGTTAGGATTTTTGTATTTACGCGAAGCTTCGCAAAACGCCTGATATAACGGCACATTACCAATTGGCAATGTGCAATTATTTAAAACAGCACGTCTAATAGCATCTAAATCTCCTCCCGCAGAAAGCTCCATAAGGCTATCAGCACCTTCTTGTTCTGCAGCCACAGCTTTTGCCACTTCATGATTTATATCGCAAATATCAGAAGAAGTACCAATAGAGGCATTAACTTTAGTTCGCAATCCCGTACCAATACCACACACCTTTTGATTAGGCCTATTATAATTACACGGTATTACAATTTCACCATCAGCAACTCTACGCATGATTATTTCAGGAGCAATACTTTCATCTTTTGCAATTATAGCCACCTGCTTACTAATTTTATTATTACGTGCTTGTTCTATTTGCGTTTGCATATCAATCCTATAAAAACATAAAAAAAAGGGCTCTGGAATATATAAATATTCCAGAGCCCTTTACCATTGGTCTCGGTTATAAAAAATGATTCGTCTTCTGACTTACGGCCTAAATTTCTATGTCTTCCCAGTAAATACCAGTGACTTATATAGAACATAACCGAATACAGCGATGGGATCGTTGCGGAGTCTAACCGCATTCCGTACATCATTTTTTAATTCATTTGTATTTGTAACAAAGATTAATCAATTTAAATTTGAATTCAACTATAAATATCGCAAAACAATTACGCTTTCACAAAAGAAAAAGATACTGAAAATTTAAAAACATTTTAGTTTTAGTTAAGACCACTTTAGTTACAACCGATATATAAGTTAACGGTGGGGTAACAAACGTATATAAGGAGCTATTTATGAATAATCAATTTAACAATTTTGCCAACAACATAGCAAGGCGTAATCCTTCTCAAATGTTTAATAAAGCCAACGCCAACAATCCGCTACACAACATGCCAGATATGTCAAATATTCAAACAAACAACAAAAACAGTTTATTAGACAGTCTAAACAATGATATCAGTGCTATAATGGATTATTTTGATCCATCATCAAAAGCTAGCCAAGGCTTTGCATATTCTAAAATGCAATTTTCATTTCAGCAA
>Ga0256837_1002544_pt1 | contig 11221 bp, 9 predicted proteins | sample 4562384metaG_FD_185976 | JGI IMG/M metagenome (GOLD analysis project Ga0256837, IMG submission 185976) | Hydrothermal vent microbial communities from Guaymas Basin, Mexico - 4561-384 | ecosystem: Environmental > Aquatic > Marine > Hydrothermal vents | place: Mexico: Guaymas Basin | collected... | reverse complement strand
ACACTCTTCGATAATACGAGTGAGGTTCATAGAGTCTGTCATCTCACCATAGTGAAGAATGAAGTTACGGTTCTCTACATGAGGATCTTGGTAAAGGTGGTCTATACGGTCAGTATTAAAAAGTGAAGTACGGCGTTTGATACCATGAACAATGTAGCCCTTCTTGAGTAAAAATTCTGCTAAGTATGAACCATCTTGTCCTGTTATACCTGTGATTAGGGCTACTTTTTGTTCTGACATATATTTCCTTTGTTGTAAATCATTAAATTATGCGGTATTTTATCTAAAGATAGTTTATTTTAAAGTAAAATAGTGTTAATTTAGATAAAATAATAAGAAACAAATAGGATTCTTCTAATCAATTTATCAACAGAGATGAGGCTTATCATCGAGTCTTGTAAAACTAAACAAAATAAAGAACTTATACAAGATCTTATAGCACAGATTGACAACTGGAAACAACTAATCAACCTTGCACATGTTCATGGTGTTTTTCCACTTGTTTACCATGCATTAAAGCGATATACAGAGTTTATACCCAGTCACACTATACTAAGAATGAAATCATATAACATAAATATAGTAAAAAGAAACATGCTTATGAGTACTGAACTTCTAAAGATTACAAAGTTATTTAATACTTTAGATATCAAAAATATATCTTTTAAAGGCCCAACACTTTCTCAACTAGCTTACAAAGATATAAACTTACGTCAATATAGTGATTTAGATATTTTGATAGATGAAGACAATATATATAATATTGTTGAACTATTACTTCAAAATGGATATACAAGTTCATCACCCATTACACTCCTAAATAATAAAACATTTTGTCAACTAGATAATGATTTTAGTATTTTCACATCTAAAACTAATATATTGATCGAGTTACATTGGCGACTTTTTAGAAAAAAAATAGGAAAACATAAAACATTTCAAGAGTATCACGACAATAAAACAATGGTCCAGATATCTAATGCTAAAATAGCAACATTATCCTTAGAAAATCTCTTGGTGTATTTATGTATTCATGGTTCAAAACATGCTTGGGAAAGGCTTGAATGGGTAAAAGACATAGATGCTCTCATATCTAAAGAGTATGCCAACATAAATTGGGATATAACCTTAGCAATTGCTAAAGAGATGGATAGTCAGATAGCCTTCTTATCTAGTTTAAATTTATCTCATTTTTTATTTCATACAAACTTACCAGATTTTTTATTGGAAAAAGTAGATACACATAAGATGAATAAATTAACAGTTGAAGCTCTAACATTTATTAGTAATGCAGAAAATAAAGAAGATAGCTATAATTATTATAGAAAAGTAATGTTATTTCAAACAAAACTTTTAAATACAAAAACGAAACAATTAAAATATATTTTAAATGCTTACTTTAGTATTACAAGAAATGATTATATAGCCTTTCCATTACCAAAAGATCTAACATTTCTTTATTATTTTTTTAAACCATTTAGAGTAGTTTATAAAGCATTTTCTCAAACTAAATAACTATTTTTTTACATCTATTTTAAATAACAATACATCGATTAAGAAAAGTGGTGTACTTACAAAGTTTCTCTTCCACATCCGCTTTGGTTCTTTCAATAACCTACCAAGCCATTCTAAGTGTAAATCTAACCAAAGTTGACTAGGTCTCTCAACTGTTCCTGCGTAAAAATCGAACACAGCGCCTATGGAACTAGCTACTTTAAAGTGCAACTGATCTTTATGTTGATGTAACCATTTTTCTTGTTTTGGGGCTGTCATTCCTATGAAAAGTACATCAGGTGAAAAAGTATTTATCTTTTCAATAATTATACTGTCATCCTCATCTGAAAACTCAGGTTTAAATGGAGGGGAATAGCTTGCAGCTGTAATATTTGGATACTCCTCTTGCAATTTATTCTCTATCTTATCAAGAGTATTTTGAGAAGCTCCCATATAAAATATTTTGCCACCTTCTTGATTCATCTGCTCTAATAAAAATGTATGAAGATCAGTACCTGCAATTTTTTTTATATTTTTACCATATATCTGCTTTGCAGCTAGAACAATACCACTTCCATCAGGAATAAGAAAATCAGAGTCTTGTAAAGCAGTTTCAAATGTTGCATCACTCTTTGCAGTTACATATGAATGTGGATTTATCGTATTGATTACTTTTTTCGTATCTAAGTCAATCTTTTTCAAATCATCCGTAAATACTTCATAATTCATAATTTTCATTTAAATATCCTAACTAAATTTTCTTCAAATTGTTCTAAACTAAAGTTATCTATATATCTTTTTCTACAGTACTTTGCAGTATCTATATTTACCATATTTTCAACAATGATATCAAAGGATATAGCAAGGTTTTCAAGACTATCTATAACAATACCACTTTTCTCATCTAAGATATAAGATATAGAACCTTCATTTGTAGCAAGTATAGGAACACCATAAGAGAGTGATTCCAATAAAGTTAAAGGAAATGCATCATTTTTAGATGGGTACAACAATAGGTTTGCATTTTTAAATAACTTTGTCTTTTGTTCACCACTTACAAAACCATAGTAAGTTACAATATCTTCTAAGCTATTTTCTTCTATATATGTAAAAAAATCCGCTTCGCTCTCTTTGTCTTTCCAACTTCCTGCAAAATGAAAATGTATATTTTTGTCTTTATTGGTATTGGCAAGTTCTAAAGCTTCCCAGTAACCTTTGTCTTTCATCATATGTGCAAGATACAATACATGTATAGTTTTTAAATCTTTAAACTTCCTACCAAGGTAACTATCAAAATTTTGACCTTGCATAGAGTCTTCAACTCCATTTGGAAGAAACAGTACACTTTTGTAAGTGCTTAACTGTTCTATGTCTTTTTGAAGCACAGGACTAAGTAATACCATGTTTACATCTTTTACGAAAAAATTAGTCAATTTTAGGTTTCGTGATGAGTTTGATACAACTTCATCTATTCCTTTTGTATGATAATGAAAATAAACATCGAGAGAAGTAAATAAACTATAAAGTTTCCATAATGTTGATATCAAAACATCTCTATACAGAGCAACACCACGAACAGAAGCCGTAAAGTAAAGTTTATCAGGTCTAAAGAGAAACAGTGCCCATAGCACTTTAACATACAGTTCTGCCACAAGATAAAACTTTTTAAAGTTTACTTTCCCAATATCGCCGATAGTGTCAGAGGATTTTATAGTAATAAATCTACAATTATATTCTTCATTTAGTTTTTTACTCTCAGCTATGAAGTCACCAACCTTAGCAGCACCATGAGCTGGTGGTGAACGGTGAAGTATACATAGAAGTTTAGGCTTCTTCATCTAAGAGCTCCAAGTAAATATTTTTCATCTTTTGAGCTTTTGCTTCCCATGTAAAGTTATCTAGTATATCTTGTCTATTTTGAGTTCCAACTTTTGTACATAGCTCTTTGTCATTGTAAAATACTTCTATCTTTTTAGCTAGGTTTTTAGCTATCTCATCATACTCAACAGTGGAAGATACTAACTGATGTTCAGTATTGTTTTTTATAAACTGTTCTGGCCCACCATATTCCATAGCTAAAACAGGTAGTGAATTACTCATAGCTTCAAGAGTCACAAAACCTGCATTTTCCAAAGTAGGAAATAAAAATAAATTTGCTTTTTCAAAATTTTCTTGTACTTCGTGTAAGGGAATATTCCCTGTAAATTCAACAAAATTTTCAATATTTAAATCATGAACAAGGTTTAATAAACTTTGTCTATCTCCACCTTCACCAATTATTTGAAGTTTTACATTAGTTATATTTGGATTATTTTCTAAAAACTTTGCAAATGAACTAATAGTAAGTTTAAAATTTTTAATATATAATAATCTTCCAACTGAAACAATAGTAAATGTTTTACTATCTTTTTCTACATATATCATTTCGTTCACAATACTTTTTCTCATTCCTATTGCAGGTTCTGATAAAAAATTCTTTGTATCGCTCAGGTTAAGTTTTTTTCTAACATTATCATTTATTCCAATAATACAGTCTGCCTTAGCCTTACATATATGAAAAGATGGATCTAAGTTTCTAAAAAATAGCTGTAAAAATATTCTTATTTTTTCTATATTTTTTCGTTTACTACCATCTAGAAATTTGCTCTCTATAGGATCGTGACTTCCTATCGGTCCCCATATAAATTTATTTTCTTTTGTTTTAAGTAGATGAAAAAAACTAGGTAACCAGTCATTTACAAATGTAATATGGTGCACTATATCAAATTTAATCTTTTGTCGTTTCATAAACAAAGCAGCACCAATAAGCCATATGTAATAATAAGTTCTTATCCCACGACCACCTTGTTTCCAAAAAGTTAGCCACTTAGGAGGAGCATAATAAAAGAACTTCACATTTGATGGGTACCCTTCTTTTTCTATAACTTCTTTGTTATTTAACTTAGTAACTGCATAAATATTATCAGTTGGCATAGCATTAGCTATTTCATTTACCATCTGCCATCCAACTTCTGGTTCACTACCATTGTTTGGTTCACAAGCATATACACCTAAAAAAACATTCATTATCTATCCACCATTTTTATACCTATCATGCTAAAAATCCAAATGGAATAGCATACATGTTTTTGTCAATTCGTAAAAAACTTTCACCATTATATAAAACGATCCCTTTATCAAATAACTTAGGAATTTCACCAGCTAAATGGTATATGTGCTTAAAGTCACTTTTACTGACACTTTTAGATGCTTTTACTTCTATAGCAATGACTTTAGAAGAAAATTCCAATATAAAATCAATCTCCTTTTTATCACTAGTTCTATAGTAATAAAGTTCACTGTTTTTTAAAGCATATGTTTTTGCTTTAATAAGCTCATCATAAACAAAAGTTTCCAGTATATCACCTTTATAATGAGATGCTTGATACTCTTCTTCTGTAGTTATCTGTAACAGGTATGATAACACCCCTGTATCTGTCGCATATATTTTTGGAGACTTTATTAAACGTTTGAGTTCATTTTTAAAAAATGGTTTTAATTTATGAACTTGATAAGTGTGCTCTAACACATTAAAATAACTATCGAATGTTTTATTATCTAATTTTGCTTCATTTTGAATCTCATTTTTATTAAATATATTTCCACTTCGCAGCATTGTTAATCTATACATACTTATAAATTTATCTACATTTCTTATGTTTGCCAACTCTTTTGCATCAGACTCAATATATGTCCGAATATAAGAACTAAACCAAAGATACTTAGATTTTAAGCTATTGATTTTTAAAATCTCAGGATAACCACCATCTATGATATTTTGCACTATATTTTCATTAGTATATTTTTTTAAAATATACTGATCTAAATCACCACGGAACATATCAATAATATTATCTGTTTTATTGTTTTTTTCTTTTAGACTTAAAGGGTAGAGTTCTACTATACCTATTCTACCAGCAAGTGAATCAGATATATTTTTAAAACCTTGGAGTGAAGCTGAACCTGTTAATATAAACGACCCATTGATTCTATCTTTATCTATAAACTCTTTGATAGTTATCATCAACTGTGGTAACCGCTGGGCTTCGTCTATGATAACGGGCTTGTCTAAGTTTGATATAAACCCTTTTGGATCATTTTTTGCCATTTCATACATGTTTATATCATCAAGAGTGATATAGTTCTCAATACCTAGATGTAATGCTAATGTTGATTTGCCAACCTGTCTAGCACCACTAATGAGTAGGACAGGAAAATGTTGTAGATAATCTTTAATATCATTAAATACTGCTCTTTTAATGTAGTTCATATCATAATCCTTAAATATATAGGATTATGATACTATAATCTGGCTTATATTTAATTGTAATCATATTTTAGCCAGTACCTTAATCATATTTATCTCAAACTCAATCGGTTCACCCTCTTCTTTTCCGCTAAGTATCTCTTTTATAAGAAAAAGTTCCAATAACTCTTTGATCTCTTGAATATTGACATTGTCACTTATAAATGATACTAACTCCTCATCTACTTTAAATTCCAAAAGCTTCCCTACTTGGTAGTAGTACTTTATAATGTCAAAGTACTCTAAACCATTTTCTACAAAGTACTCAAAATCAAAAGGGATATAATTTTCTTCTACCTTTACAAAATTCCATGGTGTAAAATCTCCATGCTCATATACAAGTTTATACTCCCCTTTAGAGTTAGCCACAATTTTTTCTACTTTAGTTTGATGCTCTAACATCTTATTTTCAAGAAGTACTTTTTGCATCTCTAAAATACGAGGATGATCAGCTAATCTGTATGTGTTCTCTCTTTTTAATTTTTCAAGTACAATGTTTAAGTAGTTTTTTTCTACTAAACCTATCTCACCATTTAATTCTTTTAATAATAAAAATGGAACATTATTATAAGATTCAGCTAATATATAAGGTTCCACTATCTTTAGAGAAGAAAATAATTCATATGCTTCTATTTCATTATTTATATGTTTCAAACCTATCTCATTAAGTGGATACTTTAGATAGCCTATGACCTTCGCATCCAGTGATTGTAGTTGTAAAACCACTTTATCATTTATGGTTGCATAGTATATGGAAACAACTAAATGTTGTCCAAGTAATGTTTCTAAATACTCTACAAATTGAGATTTTGCTTTTTTAGTCGCAAACATACTTCCTAGTAAATTAAAATATAGATAAAAGAACATCACTACTCTTTTAAAAAATTTTGCTTTAGGAGAAAATGGATTATAAAGTTTAAAAGCATTTTTCGTGATACTAAAATTATCTATAGATAGTGCAACTTTTGGGTTATTCTTTGTTGGTAAGAGAATATACTTATTTTTTGAAAAAAAATTAATATCGTTCATTCATTTTTTCCATCATTATAAGAGTTATCTCTTTTACTATCTCATCAGGAGTTCTGTTTACATCTATGTTAAAGTATCTCTTTCCATCCGCTAGCTCTCTATAAGCTTTTACTTGTCTTTCCAGCTCTTCAAAAGGCACTTCTTGTTTTCTCTCATATATTACTTTTGGATCTGCTGTTAAAATAAAATACAGATCAGGCTTTGGAATAAACAATCGTGCTATCTTCGCTACTGACTTTAAACCTCCATACCTATAGCGTTTATGATCAACAAGTAAGTCATCATAATATCTATCAAAAATAATAAGAGATGATTTTATTTTTAATTTTAATATGTTTTTTATCCAACCAAGATTATATTGATATATAAAATAAAATAGTTTTACATATGATTTAAATTTTGAATATTGTTCGTATTTATGAGGATCTGTAATTATTTCATTTTCTGTGATTGTTTTTTTACTTACTATAGGTTTTAAATGAAAGTAATCCTTTCTTCTAAATGGTAATCTATTTTCTAAAAGTCCATTAATTACTGTCGATTTACCTGAACCATCTGAACCTAAAAATGATATGCTATACCCGGTAGGCTTTATTACTCTTTTTACAGTTCTTAAGGTATTCAAAAAAATTCTTTTTAAATCATATTTATTTAATGTGTAAAAATCATTAATTATTTCATCTCTATTTTTTTGTATTGATCCAAAATTATTTTTTTTAAATCCGTCTAATACTTTAGAGTATTTTAATGGGAAATGCTCTTTTATAACTTCCTCACATAGTAATGTGTTTTTTATATACAAAGAGTAAAGATGATTAAAATTATCTTCTGAAAAGTCATCTTTATCTAGTTTTTTTATTAAATAATTTAAAAGCTCTTTTTCGGGACTTAATATAGGGATATTTTCATAGACTTCGAGAGAATCAAAAATATCTTTTTCTTGAAAAAATACTATCTCTTTACGTGATAGTTCTCCATACAAATCAAGATTTAAATACTTTCCATCTTTAGGATTAAATAAAAATATATTTTTTGCCCATAAGTCATGATGCAATATTTGTACTATTTTTAGATTTTCTTCTTTACAAAAAACATTTATAATATTCTCTATTTTTAAAAATTCTTTCCTTTTAAATATAATGTCGATATCTGATTCAGTATTCTTTTTTTTATAAATATCTGAATATCCATTTATTATGGAATATTGGATATATTCTCTATTTAAATAATTAAAAAAATTAAATATCATTACTTAAACTCCTGCATTTACTATTTAACCCTAAATAATATATAAAGTTAATTATTAATATAAAATACATAATTAAAAAAAAGTTATGTGTTACTAATGTTGGTCCAGTAAATGACCGAATTAATAATAGAATCAAGACTCCAGATAATTCTATTAAAAAATAATCTTTTTTTATAGAATTAAAGTTTTTTATCAACATATATATGACCGATAAATTCATTAATAAAAGAAACAAACTACCGATGTAACCTGTTGAAACTAAACTATCCATATAATCAGAGTGTAAAGTAGAAGCATCTGGATGCCCCATTTTTGTTAATATTTCTCGACTTGCTGTACCAAAACCACCACCAAAAACTTGGTAAAATATATCTGAATTATTAAAATAATTCCATGCATATTCCCACCATTGTGATCTACCACTAAGCTTTTCCATATGCTTAATAGAATATCCACGCTCAAGATATGCAGTAAGACCATCGAGTGATAATAGGAATAGAGCAATTCCAAAAATTACAATTATTATTTTTTTTATAATCCCTGAATTAGCATTTATCAATAAAAATATTGAAATCACCAATAACAGTCCAATAACTGATGTTCTGCTTTGAGCAAAAATCACTATAGTTAAAGATATTAATAGCCAGAAAAATGCTAATTTATTTTTTGATTTAAACATAGAAATAAAACTAATAAAAAATATTATAGCACCAAGCATCCCTAATGAATTAGCATTTATGGATACAATCGATCCAAATAGTTGAAAAGGCAAATAAGCATCTTGAAACATAGATGGAGGTCTTATCGCAATATTCGGATATAGAACAGCACCTACAATACTCGATATAATTAATATTTTATAATATTTAATAGTATAATTATATATTTTTTTAATTACAAACGGATACTGATATGATAAATCCCAAAAATATATTATTGTTAGAATTACTGCCATTATTTCCAATATTTTAAATAAACTATATCCAATCCAATTAGATGAGAATAAGCTACCAATAAAAGCAATAACAATAAATAATATATACATAACTATTTGAATTGGCAGCTTTATCATAGTCATTTTTTTTAAAAAATAATACAACACCATCACTATTATCAATGGAATTGATAATATTTTATGTATATTTGATAATCCTACTGCACTTTGTTGAGCCTGATTAAAATCTCTTGTTGCGACAATAAGTAACGAAATAAAAATCAAATAAAGTGGAATATAATATTTCCAATGAATTTGTTCTTGCTCTTCAATATTCATTTAGAGAACCGCCCTGAGAAAATTATTCCAAATTCTTTCTTTACTTTATAGCTTAATAATATTTGATAACAAACAATACTAATCATACTTGCAAATGCTGCTCCATTAATTCCATACAATGGAATTAATAAATAATTTAGTAAAATATTTAGGAAAGCAATAATAGAGGAATATAAAATTAAACTTTTTTGATGATTTGACATTTGTAATATATATTCAGATACTCCAAAAACAGATTTAATAAAGAAACCAATGGTTAATAATACTAATGATATCTGACCACTAATAAATTCATCACCAAATAACGATAAAATCTTTGAACTAAATAGTAAAATAAAGAGTGATAATGGAAAAGTAGCAATAAAAATAATTTTTCTTGATTGAAAAATTATTTTTTTTAAATCAGTTAGTTTATTTGAACCATAAGCAGCTGCAATTTTTGGTGTATTAATTGAACTTAGTGCCATAAATATAATCATACCAGCAGTTGCAACCTTATAGCTAACATTATATATACCAACTTCTACTTCTGTTTTAAATATACCTAACATTATAGTATCTGCATATCCTAAAACCAACATGATTGAACTTGATAGTAACAATGGTACAGATATAGATAAAATTTCTTTAAAAGGTAAATAAGATTCAATGCTATATGTAAAAAAATTTAATTCCTTTAACCAAAAATAAATACTTATCAATGATCCAATTACAATAGATATAGAAATTGCATAAAGAGGAAACACATAGTCAAATTTATTCAGATAAATGAATAAAAATAATATACTAATAGAAAATAAATACAGGCTAATATTTTGTATAAATGAATAAATTTTAATATTTTGCATTCCTCGAATAGAATTTGCATGAATAAATCTAAGAGACATTGGTAGTATCGAAAAAGAGATTATTTGAAAATATAATATTAAATATTCCTTATGAAACACATATATAGCTATATACTCTGATACATAGAAAAGTAATATACTTAATATGATATTTACGGGTATTGCAATTTTTAATATTTTGATATAAACATCTTTCATTTTACCAAATTCTTTTTTCTCTGATAATTCTCCAATAAATTTCACACTCGAAACATCAAGCCCAAACTTACCAAATAAAACAACTATATTCAGTACAGTAAAAGATAAAGCAAAAACACCAACACCTTCAGCACCATAATTTTTTGATAGCAAAAAAATAAATAAATAACTGAGTCCTATACCAATAATTTGGAATATAAAACTAATTGACCCACCTTTAAATAAATCTAAAAGATTCTTGTCTGTATTTAATCTACTTTTTAGTTTTTTTATCAATTTCATCTTTCTAAAAAATCATATCAGGCATAGTTAAAATACCCACATATCCTGTTCCCGCTATAGCTATCTTCATTTTTGATCTTTTACTCACTTTTTTCTCCATATCCATCAGGATTGTTTTTTTGCCATCTAAAACTATCTTCACACATCTCATCAACAGATTTTTTGGCTTCCCATTGCAGTATCTTTTTTGCCAAGGAAGCATCTGCAAAACATTTTGCAATGTCTCCTGCTCTTCTTGGAACTATTTTGTAAGGTATCTTTGTTTGAGAAGCTTTTTCATAAGCTCTTAGCATCTCTAAAACAGAGTAACCATTTCCCGTTCCTATATTAAAAGTAAAAACTTCACTTTTAAAATCCAAACTATTTATGTAGTTCAAAGCTTTTACATGAGCATTAGCAAGATCCATTACATGGATATAGTCTCTTACCCCTGTTCCATCTTTTGTATCATAATCATTTCCAAAGACACTCAAAAATTCTCTTTTTCCAACACCCACCTGAGT
>Ga0256837_1002543_pt1 | contig 11223 bp, 13 predicted proteins | sample 4562384metaG_FD_185976 | JGI IMG/M metagenome (GOLD analysis project Ga0256837, IMG submission 185976) | Hydrothermal vent microbial communities from Guaymas Basin, Mexico - 4561-384 | ecosystem: Environmental > Aquatic > Marine > Hydrothermal vents | place: Mexico: Guaymas Basin | collected... | reverse complement strand
AATCAAAGGGGCTAAAAGAGGACGATGCAAAACTGCTTAGCGCCTATTTGATAAAAGAAGATTTAAAAAAGGATATGATAATCCATAAAACTATTGCTTCTTATATAGTTAGTTTAATTAAAGAAAACCATCTGCTCTTAAACCGTTTTATTTCTGATATGAGAGAGTTTTACACTACTCCTAAAGGAAAACTTATATATCCTGTTATGTACCCTTTTGACAAAAACAGACACACTTCCCCGATTCCCGAACTTAAACAACAACTAACCCAAATAGAAACAGTAAAAAAACAGCTTTTAAAAATGGAAAATGAACTTGAATCGTTAAAAAAAGAAGTCAACCGTTTAAAAAGCCTTATATCTGATATTAAACTTGCAGAAAAAAGAATATCTTCAAGTATCCTGCCTCATCTGAAAAAAATACATACCAAAGAAAGATTTAAAGAAAGACACCTAATCTTCTATATGCAAAAAAAAAGATTTGAAGTACTGATATATGAAAGCGAACAAAAACTTAAAGAATATGAAAAAAAACTAAAAGCCTTAAGCCTAAACATTCAAGGCTTTAAAGAAAAACATAAAGAAACCCTAAAAAAAGAAAAAGAAATAATTTCTACAATAGCAAAAAACATCTCAATACCAAGGAAAATAGAAAAATGAAACCTTTTATCGTTATGGATATCCTCAAAAAAGCCAGAGAACTAAACGATGTAATACACCTCGAAATAGGAGAACCGGACTTATCTCCTAGCCCCAAAGTAAAAGAATCCTTACTATCAGCAGTTAAAGAAGATAAATTTTACTATACGGAAGCCAAGGGTCTAGAAAAATTAAGAAAAAAAATTGCTTCTCATTATAAGAAATTTTACGGTGTTAATGTAAATCCGGAAAATATAATAATAACGACCGGAACTTCCACGGCTTTTTTAATAGCCTTTTATTTTGCTAAAGAAATTGCCACCCCTACTCCCGGATATCCGTGTTATGAAAATTTTGCCGAACTTGAAAATAAAAAATTTATCAAAATCCAGACCTCTTTTCCTGAATATAAATTAAACAAAGAAATTCTAAAAAAATACGAATTCGATACACTTATGATTTCCTCTCCAAACAACCCTACAGGAAGTGTATATAATCAAAAAGAATTAAAAGAAATATGCGAATTTTGCAACACAAACGATAAACTTCTTATAAGCGACGAACTATATCACGGACTTGTTTACACAGACGATTACACCACAGCTTTAAAATACAATAAAAACGCAATAATCATTAACGGATTTAGCAAGTATTTCTGTATGCCGGGTCTTAGAATCGGCTGGATGATTGTACCTGATAATTTAGTTAGAGAAGCTGAAATTATTGCCCAAAACATCTTAATTTCAGCCCCTACCCTATCACAATACGCCGCTATTGAAGCGTTTGATTATAAATATTTATCCGAAGTAAAAGAAGAATTTCAAAAAAGAAGGGATTTTTTATATAACGAGCTTAAAGATATTTTTCCGATAGCAAAACCTGATGGGGCTTTTTATTTATGGTGTGATATAAGCAAATATTCAAATGATTCCTTAAAGTTTTGCGACGCGCTTTTAACAGAAGCAAAAGTTGCCGTAACTCCGGGAGTTGATTTTGGAAATTACCCAACCTTTATTCGTATTGCTTATACTAAAAATATTGAAGAATTGAAAAAAGGAGCCCAAAGAATAAAAAATTTTATTAAAAAAATATGAAAAAATATTGCGTTTTTACGGGAATTTGCCTATAATTTCACTGCGCTATGTGTTAAGTAGGGACACGCAAGCCGAACGGGCATAGCGTAATAGGAATATTATACAAGGAGTTGACATGAAAAAAATCGTAGCACTTATGGCTATTTTCGCAGCATTCGCATTTGCAGCTGACGGAGACGCAATGATTAAAGCTTACAGCGTTGTAGCTGCTGTTGTAGGTCTTGGTTTAGCGGCACTTGGTGGTGCAATCGGTATGGGACACGCTTCTGCGGCAACTATCGCAGGTACTGCAAGAAACCCTGGAATGGGTGGTAAACTTATGGGTACAATGTTCATCGCATTAGCGATGATCGAAGCGCAAGTTATCTACGCACTTGTACTTGCTCTTATCGCTCTATACGCTAATCCGTTCTTAGGATAATTTTTTATCCTTTCTTTCTTTTTTATTTTCATACATTCTATTATCTGCTATAGTCAACAGTTTATTTATTATTTCTTCTTCATCTTTAACATTACTTATATCTTTTGGAAAACAAGAAAAACCAATACTTACAGAAATTCCAAAATCTTTAAACTCAGTTTCAATTATATTCCTTAGCCTGCTTTTAAGGTTGTCTAAAACTTCAAACGAAGGATTTTCAACTATTATAACAAACTCATCTCCACCATATCTACTAACTAAATCACACTCCCTAAATGAATTTTTTAAAATATTAGCAACTTCTTTTAATATTTCATCTCCTTTATTATGTCCAAAACTATCATTAATAGATTTAAAGTTATCCAAATCTAAAAAAATCACTGCAAATTTTTCATTTTTATTTCTTTTTGCTTTTTTTATCAAATTTAATAAATAATTTTGCATATATTGTCTGTTATAAAGACCTGTTAATGAATCATTTACAGCCATTTCAAACATTTTTTGCAAAAGCTTCTCTTTTTCAGTAATAGAATCATCATATTTTTTTGTTACTTCTTCTAATAAAGCCTGAAGTATTTTTATTTTAATTTTCTCTCTCATTTTTCCTCCAATGCTAATAATAGTGATGTCTCATTATAAAGTTTTAATTTTTTGAAATTTTTATCAGGACCAATTTCTCCAAAAGTAAAAAAACCAAACAAATGAGCATTCAAAATAGAAGTATAAAGTTCTATTTCTTCTTTTTGCTTATCTTCCAAAACGTATTGTCTTGCTATACAGGAAAAATTAAAAATAAGCTCCGGATAAGGCATTTTCTCTTTTAAATCTAAAGCATTTCTTTTATCTTCTTCTAAAAGAATTTCCGAATCTCCAAATGAAAACTTAAATTTTTGATGTCTTTTTATAGGACCAAAAAATTCAATATATTCTTCTTTTACATCTTTAATAGTTCTTATCGTAGCAACATACCCGTCAGTTTCATCTAAAAAATAAATTGGCGTATACCATAAATACCTTATATCTTTGTTATCAATCTTCTCCATAAAATTTTTAATAACATCAGAAAACTTTTTGCCATCATCTATTGAATAAATTTTATAATCGTCTGCTTTTTTTACCTCATAAGTAATTCCATAAGGTTTAAATCCAAGAGATATTCCTATTTCATACGAAACATTTTCAAATGATAAAATTACAAAACCGTTTTTAATTATTCTGTTATCAATATATTGATAAACAATTGCTTCATTATCATTAATAATTCCAGAAGAAATTCCTCCGATAATATTATTTACAGGCTGATAATTAAGTTTTAAAGAAAGTTTTTCAATAAACTCCCCTATCTTAACTTTATTACTTCCAAGACTCCCTATAATAATATGCAATTTCTCTTTATTTTCATTTAAATAATCAACTGTCTGTTTTAAAGAATTGTCAAAAGAAATATCTTCTATAAAAAAAGTAGAAATTTTTCCATCTTTAACAAATTTTATAACACAACAACTAACTCCTTCTACTATTGAATTATCTACAAAAGAATCAATTCCATTAAATGCAACATAATCAGCATTTTTAAAAACTTTTTTTATATAGTAGTTGATATCATTATAATCATATTTTGAATGTACAGAAAAAATTAAAAAGTCAAAACTATTAAATTCTTTTTCTATTTCCTCTTTTAGATTTTCAAGCGCAAACAATAAGGAATTATCAGTACTTTTAAAAACTTTTGCAATCATAATTATTTCCTTATAAAAACTATAAATAATTTTTTGAAATCTTCTTTATTTTTTCATATATTTTATCAAAATCCGCACTGTACACCCTTGTATCAAAAACCGTAGTCATCATATTGGTATCCCTTTTAAACCTTGGAACCATATGTAAGTGTATATGTCCAGGAATTCCGGCACCTGCGTCAAATCCAAGATTCCATCCCATATTTATACCGTCCGCTCCGAAATCTTTAAGAATTTTACATCCCTTTTGAGCCATTTTTGAAATATGACACACCTCATCTTCTCTTAAATCCTCATAATTTCCCACGTGTCTGTTGGGAATTATCATAAAATGACCCGGATTATAAGGAAACCTGTTCATTACAAAAAAACAGATATTATCTCTATAAAAAACATGATTTTCATCATCGTTTTTAGGAGAAGAAGCAATATCGCAAAAAACACAACCGCTTTTTTTACTCGTATGATATTCCCTTCTCCATGGGGCATACAGTCTATCCATTTACTTTCCCTATTCTCTTTTCTATAGATTCGATTTTTTGTTTCATCCTGTTTTTTTTGTTTTTTCTGATATCCATTTTAATTGTTGTGTAAACTCTGTTACAATCAGGCTCTAACAATTTATAGGCATTGTTTATAATCTGTGTGGCTTCCTCAATCGTATCCGTCTCAAAAACCGTTCCCATAGGAGTCAGCTGATAAGGCACATTCCCTTCTTTAAACATTTTTATAACCCTGCTTACATACTCGCTTACACTCTCACCTTTATCTGTAGGAAACATGGCAAGCTCACAAAGCACACTCATAAATACTCCTTTTTATCGTTGTTTCAAGCAATTTTTAAATTTTTTGGGGACACTCTTTTGGGGACACTTTTGCGTAAATTTTGCGACGTGTCCCCTTTGTGTCCCCTATTCAGTAATGTAATTATATAATAAAAGAATAAGGGGCAACAGGGGAAAGGAAAGTATGCGCAGCTTAACTAAAAATCAATCGTTTTAATTTTTTTATTGGTAGCGGATTCCGGGACGGACTCTTGGTTGGCGGATTCCGTTCGGGCAGGCGGTTGCGGTTGCGTGCTTTTTTCTTTGCCCTCTTGCCCTATTTCTTTATTAAGAGATTCCGACAAAAACTTGTTTACGTATAGCTTAAACTCCGTGCTACCTTGTATAATTAAATCTTCACGTTTAATTTCGCCACTTTTAATTTTGTCCGCCAAAATACTTGCTAATATTTTTGCTTCGGATTCCGTATTCGTTCCCGCTGCGACAGCGTTAAATTCACCATTTTGTGCGCTTATGCTAATGTTTACGTTTTTGTTTTTGCTTACTAATTTTAAAGAGTCCGCCGTATTAAACACTCCGACGTTTTCAAACTCTTTAAGTATTTGTAAATTTACATTAAGCGTTTGGTTAAGTATTCGTAACTTGTAAGCTATTTTGTTTAATTGTTTTAATGTTAATTGTAACTCAGCAGCTTTTTTGCGTTTTTGTACGTACTCGCGCACCTTACTAAATCTTTCTTCAACCTCTTGCTTTAGTAACGCTTGACGCTCTGCAAGCTGTTCTTCTATTTCTTGTAAACTTAAAAAATATTCTGGGTCGTAGTTTTTTAAGGCAGTGTTATTTAATATGGATTCCCGCGCACTTTTAAACGTTTTTTCCGAAAACAAAAGCCCTTTTAATCTTACATTTCTTTTTAAATTCGGATGTTTAATTGATATATACGGCGTTTTTGCGCTTTTGCTTATTTTTATTTGTACTTTGAATGTTTTTTGTATTTGTTGTAACATATTGTTAAAATCTGTAAAGTTGTGTAAGTTCGCTTCTATATAGTTTTGAATGGAATCTTTTAATTGTTTCGCCGTATTTATATTGTTACTTGTGTAATAATCAAGGTTACTTTTTGCTATTGCTTTATTACGGAACGTATAGTTTAAGTTGTATTTTTTAATCAAATAGTGTTTTATTAAGTTTATTTCTTTTCTGCGTTGGGGGTGCGTTAAAAAGCGTAAGCGGCGGTCAAGTTCCAAACTGTACTTATGAATGAAGATATGAATGTGCCCGCGTCGTTCCTCGCCATTTGCATTTACTTTGATTTTAGGTATGTGCGCCTCCGCATACCACGCGTATTCGGACGGATTATACGGGTGCATATACATTTTAACAAACTCGTGCGCTATTGCGCGCATTTCGTCTTCGCTTAATTCATCTTTGTTAAAACTAAGCACTATGTGTTTGTAGTTGTCTTTAAATTTGTCAAATTTGCCAGTTTTGCGTAAATATTCGTTTACGTAATCAATGGATTCCTCGCAGCTCCACGGCGTCAGCTGTATGCGAGTATCTTTTTCGTCCCTGTCGCCATTGCTTCCATTGTTCATATACTCGCAAGCCCCATCTCTGCGGTCTTTATTAAACTTGATAATCATAACGGACTCCTTTTAAATTTTTTCTTTGATTTTTTCAATTTCTTCTTTTATTTCATACAAAAGGAAAATGGACTCCGCCGCAGATTCCGCCCCGTTTGCTTTTACATAACTAAGTAGTTCTGAAACATTTTTATTCAGTTGTAACAATTCCGCATACACTAAATTATAGTCCGCCACTTTTAACTGTTTAATGTTATTAAAGGCAAGGTTACGCAAAATAGCCCCTTTACTCATATTAAATGTTTTTGCTAAATGTTCTAATTGCTCATTTTGCGCTTCCGTCACATTTACACTTAATGCCATCGTTCACTCCTTATATAATTTCTTTGGGCTTATAGCCCTCATATAGTATTTATATGTTTGGAATCTTCAAAAACACAAAAAACAACAAAAAATTTTGAAAATTTTTAAAAAAGAAGAAAGGAAGGGGCGGCAGGGAAAGGAAAAAAGAAGCGGAACGCAACGGAACACAACGGACTCCGCAAACAAAAAGCGGCAGGCGATTGGTCGGCGGGGAGATTCTTTAAAAATGAAAATTACTATTTTTTAAAAACAAATAAAAAACAAACGGCAGGCGGCAGGTAGTTGGTCGGCAAAACAAAAAACACTCTTTCTTGTTCCCCGTAGCCCTTATATTTAGATAGCGCGGAAGCGCTTTTCCCCTTTATGCCCTTTTCCCTAATGCCCTTTTCCCCTGACGTCAAATAAAAATTACTATTTTTAAGTCGGCTTTTCCCCTCTTGCCCTATATATAATATATATGTATGTATAACGACAGGGTTTGTGTAACCAGTTGTGTTTGTGTTCGGGATTTGTGTGCCGGCTTTGTTTGTTATCCGGGAAATGTTTGTGTATCAGGGGGGCGAACGGAATCAGCAGGGGGGTTTGGGGTTTACCCCAACAGGCGTCCCGTCCTCGACCAACGGGAGATGGGCGGGCTCGCCTGCTTATATTCTCTTCTCTATATTTATACCACAATCAACATTTTCCGTCATCTTCCCTTTTATTCCTTAAAAGTAATATATAGTAAGTTTTATTCCGTAAAAGTAAGTAAAAGTAACAAAAAACGGAAAAACACTCAAAAAATCGGAAAAAAACTGAAAAAAAAGTAAAAAATAGTAATTTTCGTTACAAAAACGGAAACAAAAAGATATAAATATAATAAAAAGAAAGGATGTAAGATGTTTGAAGTAAGTAACGAAATAAAAGCCTTTGTAGCGAAAAAACAAAATTTACTAAAGCCGTTAGCCATATTGAAATTGGTGGATAGCGTTATTTCCGATATGTTAGCGCTTGGAATTCCGAAAAAGTCCATATTAACACACATTAACGACGAATTAAACACGGACATTAAATATTCGACGTTCCTCAAATACGTAAACAATAACAAAGGATTCCGTCCGCAACGCCCCACCGTAAAACGAACGGCAGGCAGTGCAACAACGGACTCCGCCCCCGCAACAGGCGCTGATAGTTTCATAAACAAACTAACTGGGGATATTCAAGTCGTTTAAAAATAGTAATTTTTATTCAATTCCCTTTTATTCTTTTCAAATACAATAAAACTTATTTAATTTTATTAAATAAAAATTTAACGTTATTAAATGCGTAACAATAAAATTAAATAAAATTTAATGCAATACAATAAAAATTAATTTGTTTAAGGGGAAATATGGGCGGCAGGGGCAAAAGAAAAGAAGTGCAGCCGCCGATTCCACAAAAAAAAATCGGGGCGCGCAGGGAATCGGTGGCATAGGGCTTTTGCCGCCGTGTATAATTACAACGTGTTAATTTAAAAATAAGTAATTTTTATACATATTAAGGTAAAGGGACGGCAGGCGGCAAGTTGGGCGTCCGTAGGGCGTAGTTTTCAGTTAAAAAGCGGAGCTCCCCGACACCAAAATTAAAAATTACTAAATTTTCGGGGGGCGAAGCGGGAAAAGGAATACGTGCGGAATCTATAAAGCGCGCCAAGCAAAAAGGCGGCGGCGTGGCTATAAGGGGGAATCTTTTGATTCCTTTCCCAAAAAAAATTAAATTTAAAATTACTGATTATACAATGCTTTGTAGTTATAATACGTTGTAACGTTTATTGCGTCAACTTTTTTATTCAATTTGTAAAAAAGAAATCCCCCACCTATAATAACCGCAATAAACATAAAAATAAGCAGTTTTAGCTGCGCTTTTACTGCTCTTATATCTTTAAAATAATCCTGCTCATATACGTTTTTTAGCTCTTCTTTTATAATTTTAATTTCGCTTTTAAATTCCCGCAAATCCGATAATAAATCGTTTTTAATTACTTTAAACATTTTGTCGTAGTTATCTGTAATATATGTTGTAATGTTGCTTGTTTGCGTTTGTAATATATCAGCAATAGTAACGTGGAACTTTTCAAACTCTTTAACAGTTTTTTCAGCTTTATCAATAATTTTGTTTATTGCTGCAACGTTAAAAACAAACTCATCACCGAATTTTTTAACGTCTTCAAAAATTTCTTCAAGTCTGTCAATATCATTTTGTATTGTGTTATAATTATTTAAAAAATTCATCAAATCTTTATTTTCTACAATCATTGTTAACTTCGTGACGAGCATATCAAGCTCGTCAATGGATTCCTGTAAATCTTTTACTTTCACTAATGTTTCGTTTGCCATTTTTCCCTCCTTTTATTTAAAGTCAAAAGCATTCTTAATAGATTCTTTTATCGTAAAAAGTTTTTTAAGTAATCTGTAAAAAGCCATTTTCTTTTTGTAATAATCACTTTGCGCTTTTTTATCTTCAAATTTTTCCATTGCCTCCGCAATCCATTGTTTTTTGTATTTTTCAAAATTATTAACAATATCAGCACCGCTTTGTATTAAATCAATAGCAGTTGTTTTATAAATGTTTTTCACAATATCAATTTCGTTATAATCCGATACCGCTACAATTTTATTAGCATTTAACTCATTAATTACACCTTCAATTTCATATTCAGAACTTCCGAAAAGATACATAAATTCATCTTTCAATTTGTCTTTTTCTTTTACTTTGTTTAATACCAGATATATAAAAGAGTCCGTATAATTTTCACGAATTAAATCAATCGTATCTTTTATGTTTTTAATTACTTCAAAATCTTTAACTGCGGGAACTATAAAATAATCAACATTAATATTGTTATCTTTTAATGCTTTTATTACTTCTTTTGTATCGTTTCCCCCTCCAGCGTCAATTATGTTTAAATCTCCGATTTCCACTTCAAAAAGTATTTCATCAATATTGTGTGTATCCAAGTGTTTAAATTGGATAATATTACTTTGAAGCGATGTTTTATTGTTATCATCAATTTCAAAAATATTAATATTATCAGCTTCAAGCGCGAGCGGTACAATTTGTGTCGCTAAAAAACTTTTACCAACTCCACCTTTCGTGTTACTTACTAAAACGTTCATTTGTTACTCCTTTTTTTGTTTTTTATTTTTTTTGGTGGGCTTATAGCCCTTTACTCTCTCTATATATTTATATCTTTTGTGTTTTGTTTTCCCCCGTTTTGCCCGATTTTTTATAAAAATTTCCGATTTTTTTCGGGAATCTGTTAAAAAAGAGGGGCGACAGGGGAAAGGAAAAGAATGAGCGGAACGCGCACGGACTCCTTCCGCCTCACGCTTCTACGTCCGCAATTCCACGTGCAAGTATTTTCGTTACATTTACTTCTTTCAATAAATTATCCAAGTTAAAGTATTTCGCAGCTTCCGCCAGCCCGTAAATAAAATAAAAATATTTATTTAGCGACATATTTATGCTAATTTCGTCGAGTCCCTTTTTGTTTATTTTAGTCTTTGTTTCAAAACTCATTCTTTTTAAATAAACATTTCGCTTCGTTTCGGTGTTTCGGCAATCCGCATATAGCTCAAAAGTAAATCCCTTGTATGTTAGCATTAACGTAGCTATGCGTATTTGTTTTGCGTAACTTACGTTAACATTTATGTCGTTTTCACCACTTATTACAAAACTGCGTTTTATTTGTTCTGCGTTCATAACGCCGTAAAACACCACATTACGTTCGTAAGCGGGGATATAGTGTGTGTAATCGTCCTCCGCGTTTTCAAAACCCTGAAATTCATTTTTAAGCTTTTTTGCGCTTTTATTTATTATGTATGTCATTTTTTCTACATAGTCGAAATTTTTACGCATATGCACAAAAAGCGTAAAGTCCGAAAAATTTAAGCTATTTAGTTTTTCAATCAATTCTTCTTTCGTATATTCTTTTTTCTCAAATGCCATTTTTGTCTCCTTCCGCAGATTCCGTTTCCTTTTTACCAGCATTGTAAATTTTCAATAATTCATCGTACAACGGACTCTCCGCCCTTTTTAACCGTGTAAGCATTTTTCTTTGTTCCCTGCGCGCCCTACTAATCTCCGCGCTTATTTCTTTTATCTTTTCTTCAGTCATCTTATATAGTAGCACAGCTTCGTAAAACTCTTCATCATTTTTAACTTCATCCATTGTTAACATTTTTTCGGTCAAATATCTCTGCTTATTGTAGTCCATAAAAAACGGCGTATATGCTTTATCTTCGTTATTTTTTTTACGCGAATAAAACAACGCTTTTTCCATATCAATTATGCGTTTAAGCGCGTCGGAATCTGCTGCTATGTGCAGTATTTCCGCTTTATTGCTCATAATGCAGGGGTAGCAACTCGCCCTTTTTAATTTTAAGTGTGTATAAACTTTGTTTTGTTTAAGTCCGTTTTGTTGTATGTAGTCAAACACTTGCTCGGTAGTCCAAGTAATACCAATCCCCTAAAACATTCTTACAAATGGAACAGAGATTGCTTGTAATGAATATGAGAAGGTTAGAAGTAAGGAATTATCATACAATAGAGGAATTAAGAAAAGAGATCAGGAATTCAAAAG
>Ga0256837_1002541_pt1 | contig 11234 bp, 10 predicted proteins | sample 4562384metaG_FD_185976 | JGI IMG/M metagenome (GOLD analysis project Ga0256837, IMG submission 185976) | Hydrothermal vent microbial communities from Guaymas Basin, Mexico - 4561-384 | ecosystem: Environmental > Aquatic > Marine > Hydrothermal vents | place: Mexico: Guaymas Basin | collected... | reverse complement strand
CTCATCAAGGTTAATTGGCAAAAATCTTCTTTGAAGCGCTGTATCTTTTTCAAAATATTTTCTATACTCTTTAAGTGTTGTCGCGCCAATAGTATGAAGTTCGCCACGTGCTAACGCTGGTTTAAGGATATTTGCAGCATCCATTGAACCCTCAGATGCTCCGGCTCCAACAATGGTATGAATCTCATCTATAAAAAGTATAATATTTCCATTCTCTTTTACTTCATTTATTACAGCTTTTAATCTATCTTCAAATTCACCACGATATTTTGCACCAGCAATAAGTGAACTCATATCTAATGCTACAACCCTTTTGTTGGCTAAAGATGTTGGTACTTCACCATTTACAATCCTTTGTGCTAAGCCTTCAACTAGAGCAGTCTTACCAACCCCTGGTTCACCTAAAAGCATAGGGTTATTTTTAGTCTTACGAATTAAAATTTGCATCATACGAGTTATCTCTTCATCGCGACCAATAACAGGTGATAGTTTTCCTTCTTTTGCTTGAAGGTTTAGATCGATTCCATATTTATCCAATGACTCTAATACCTCATCAGAGCTTTGAGAATCTATCTTAGCCCCACCGCGAGATGCTTCTATATTTTTAGCAAGCTCACTTACATCTATATACTTTTTAAATAGCTCTGCAAATGGTTGAGTATTTAAATTTGCCAGTAAATAAGTATCTACCGCTAAAAAACTATCCCCATTTTTGGTCATAAGTCCTGCACCATTTTCTAAAGTTTGTACAAAACTTTTTGAAAGTCTAATATTCTCTTTTGAGATAGTTGATGACTTTGGAAGTTTTTCAGACATACTTTTTACATCTAACTCCATCGCAATTTTATCTATGTTCATTTTGTTAAACATTTGATTTAGAAGAGAATTTGAGTTAGTTAAAAGTGCCCATAAAAAATGTACAGCCTCAACCTCTTGGTTTTTATTATGTAATGCTAGAGATATTGATGACTCAATTGACTCTGTCATATTATTAGTTAATTTTTCAAATATATTACTCATTTAAAATCCTTTAATTTATTATTGGTGTTATTATATAAACTTTTAAAAAAAACAATTGCTACTTAAGTTGCATTATAACAATTTTTAGAAAATATACTATATAATATGTTTAACAAAACATCAGGACACTTTATGCCAACAATTTTAGATGCATTATCTAAACGCTCGTCAAAAAGAGCATTTTTACAAAAAGAAGTTTCAAAAGATATACAAGAACAAATTTTAAAAGCTGCTAACAACACTCCAAGTGGTGCGAATATGCAACCATGGATAACTTATGCAATAAGCAATAAAGATGTGCTAAAACGTATTGGAGATGCTATTATAGAGGTAATGGAGTCTGGTGTAGAGCATGATCAATTTATACAATACTACCCTGTAAAGTGGAAAGCACCATTTAAAAAACGCAGAATGCAAACAGGTATAGGTCTTTATAATCACATGAGTGTGGATAGAAAAGATCTAGAGACTAGAACTAAGATGTGGCATGATAACTTTAGATGGTTTGGAGCATCTACTGTATTTTTTGTTTTTACAGATAAGGCTATGATAGATGAAGCACAAGGTGCGCTTATCGACTGTGGCGCATATATGCAAAGTATTATGTTATCAGCATTAGATTTTGGACTCGATACTTGTCCTCAAGGCTCAACTACTGAATTTGGAAAAGTTGTAGCAAAAGTTTTAGATATTCCAGATAACTTAGCACTTTTATATAGTGTGGTTATTGGTTATGCAGATGAAGATTCTAAAATAAACCACTACCAACCAGAGCGTGTAGCAATAGAAGAGAATGTAGTTTTTATATAAACTTTTTTCTTCTATACCTCTGCATCATAGATTCATTTCCACTTACTCCACCACTGTGTATATACAAGATATCTTCATCCGTTTGTTCTAACAAAGCTGACCACATAGCTGGTGCATAAAGTAAGTCAAACTCAATACCCTCTTTTAAAGTTTTTTTCCAAATATCCACAAACTCTTTATATGGTTTTGCAAAATGATACTTCTTTTTTGGCTCTAAGATTATAAGATTTTTTGGTATATCAGCTAACGCACTCATCTGCTCTTTTAGATATGCGACATCTCCTACACAGGGTGTTGTATATACTTTAAATTCAGGAAGAGTAAGTGCTAAAAAAAGAGCTGTAGTTCCAGTTCCTGAGGGTGTTGCTAAAGATTTTACTTCTAGCTTTGAATCTATTATCTCTTTTGCTAGAACAGCTAAGCCTTCTCGAGCTTCTTTTACCGCCCCACCCTGATGAACAACAAAAGCTTTAGTATCTAAATTCAAACCTAATGTAGAGATATAATCTTTATAAAGTTCATTCTCTATCTCTTTATGTTTCATCCCAAGTTTTTTTGCCAAGAAAAAATTACCAATATTTTCATTTTTTTGAGTATCAGAAATAGGTTTCGTATAGTATATAAACTCCCAGGATTTCAACTCACACATCCTAGCTATTGCTAACATTGCATTTGATTGCGTACCACCATAAGAGATAATTGTATTTAAGTTTTGTTTTGGAGTTTGTAAAAGAGTGTGAAGTTTTCGGTATTTATTTCCAGAGAGATAGATGTCAACTAAGTCATCCCGTTTAACATAAAAGTCTCTGCCTTCTAAGTTAAGCTTAGATATGGCAGAACTTTTAAAGTGCATTATTTAATAACAGCACTTTCTTTTAGTGAAAGCATTTTAGTTTGCATTACTGATTTTGCTTTTTCAATTTTAAGTCTTTGTTCTATAAAAGATTTTACCTCTGTAAATGCTCTTGTTTTTTTAGTTTTTTTATCTTCTAAATAGATTAGGTGATATCCAAACTGTGTTTTAACTGGAGCTGATACTGTACCAACTTTCATAGAAAATACTTTATCGTTAAACTCAGGTACCATTTGACCTTGGGCAAAATAACCTAAGTCTCCACCTTTTGGCCCTGAAGGTCCTGTTGATTTTGCTTTAGCTTCTTCAATAAACTTTTCTTTTAGTTTATCACCCTTTAGACCATTTAAGACAAGAGAAACAGCTTTTGCTTCATCTTCTGTTTTAACTAAGATATGACGAGCATGAACTGACTCTTTTTCATTGAACTCTTCTTTATTTTTATCATAATAACTTTTTAAATCTTTATCCGAAATTTTAATCTTATCTAACTCTTTTTTTTGCCAGATTTGAATAGCTAACTCTTTTTTTATACGATCTTGAATCTTTGCATACTCATCTTTAAACTCTTTTGATTTTAAGATACCAGATTTTTTTGCATCACCATAAACTAGCTCTTTTGAAACTAATTGCTCAAGTACCTGCTTTCTAAATTCCGCTCTTTTTTCTGCTGGAACTTGGTTAAAACGACCTTGTGTAGCATTCATTAACTCTGTATCAACTTCTTTTTGTGTAATTGGAGTCCCATTTACTGTTACTAAAGTTTGGGCAATCGACATAGTAGATAGTAAAGCTACTGTTGAGATGATTTTTGTTACTGATTTCATTAATTATCCTGATTCTAAATTTATACTGAAAATTTTAGTCTCTTAATGCTAACCATTGTTAAACGAAGTATAAATTTAGTATATAATTCTCTAATGAAAAAAGCTACAAAAAAAGATATATCAGAGATTCATCAACTGTTTATAGATAAATATAGTGATGCAGTTACAGAACTAGACTATAAAAATGCTTATGAATTAGTTGTTGCAGTCGCCCTATCCGCTCAATGCACAGATAAACGAGTAAATATTATAACACCAGATTTTTTTAAAAAATATCCTACTACATATGAACTTGCAAAAGCTGATTTAGATGATATAAAAGAATTGATAAAGTCTTGTTCATTTTTTAACAACAAAGCTAAAAACTTACTAGCGATGGCTTTAAGAGTTGTTGAAGTTTATGATGGTGAAATACCGATGAATGAAAAAGATTTACAAACACTTGGTGGAGTTGGTCAAAAAACTGCCAATGTTGTTATGATTGAATATACTGGTGCAAACCTTATGGCTGTTGATACTCACGTTTTTCGTGTATCACATCGTCTTGGTCTTAGTGATGACAGGACTGCTATAAAGACAGAAGCTACTTTAGTGAAAAAATTTAAAAATAATCTACATGCACTTCATCAAGGCATGGTTCTTTTTGGCCGATATATCTGTAAAGCAAAAAACCCAGAATGTGATAAATGTTTTTTAACTCAATACTGTAAAACTACCGATACTTTTAAAGTATAGGGAATGGATTTTGCTTGTTAAATATTTATGATTAAGTATATACTAATATTTTTAGCACTATTTTTTACAGCTTGTATAAACGAGCGTGGAGTATCTGCAAAATACTATAATGACTGTAATGAATACTATGACCTACAAGGCTATTACCATAGGGATTGTGGAGACAATGAAATATTTACGTACAAAGGTGTCTCTGATGGTATAGTTGATGGTGCAGAAGCTTCATATGATTGGGTCTTAGGTTTAGATGAAGAAGATGGTTCTAATCAAAAAAATGTTTGGTAGTGCTATTAGCCTGTTCTTTTGTAGCTAGAAATTAAAACTACAAAATAGTTCTAGGCAGTTTGTCGAATATTGGCTTATGCCAATCGAGATAAACTAACGACGAAATATGCAGTAGTTTTATTTTATAGCTATGAAAGTAGCGAAATTTGCCCATCTAAATACAACCTCACAATGAGAAAATCCACAATTTTTAGCCATTTTTATATTTTCCTCTTCACTATATGGGACTAACACATTCTCCAAAGCTTCTCTTTTTTGCATTATCTCAAATTCAGAGTAACCCATATCTTTCTTAAAGTCATAATAACACTCTATTAAATCTTTATTTAGTTTTGAATGGTGCGAGATTACTTTTTCTGAAAATATAAAAATACCATCTTTTTTAAGTGAAGATGCAATTTTTTTCACCAATTCTTCACGGACAAGTGGTCTGATAAACTGTAAAGTATAGTTACTCACAAATACATCTGCTTCTTTATAATCATATTCCAATATATCTGCATTTTCAAGTACTACATCTGCACCAAAAGCACTACATTTATTTCTAGCGCGTTCAAGCATAGCTTCTGAGTTATCAAGTCCGATAAGAGTAGCATCCACCTTTAACTTTTTACTAACATTTATAAGTAAAGATGCAGTAGATGAACCTAAATCATATAATAATCCACCATTTTCAAGTTGCTTTAGTGCAAAGAATTGAGTTATATCCTGAGCTTCTTTATAAAAAGGTACGCTTCGAGATAGCATATCATCAAATACAGCAGCTACCTCTTCGTCAAATTCAAATTGTTTTTTTATTGGTTTTGTAAATACTTTATCATTCATAAGTACAATTCTATCTAATCTTTTTTTAAAAAAGCAATTTTATGCTACAATTATTTTTAGTTAAATTTTGATTTATTTTTTTTGGAGAGAATATGACAATAAAACAAAAATTATTTTTAATCACTATTTTACCTATCTCCATAATAACTTTTCTATCATTTGATTTTGTATTAAATAATTACAACAATATTAAAACACATAAAAAGCTCTTAAAATCAGTATACCTATTAAAATCTATTAGTGATTTACTTCATCAAACACAATACGAAAGAGGTTTAAGTACTAGTTTCTCAAATACAAAGAATATTATTTTCAAAGATAAACTACAAAAACAATATATTAAAACTGATTTATATATAAAAAATTTCACAAAAATATATAAACAATTAAATACAAAAGAGCTAAAAGATATTTATAAAAAAACTTTTCTTTCTTCTAGTTTGCAATCTATTCCACACATACGTAAAAGTATAAAAGAATTAATATTTTCCGCAAACGATAGTTTTCTTTTTTACTCCAAATTAAACCATAAACTACTAAGGCTTTCTCAGGGTATTGAACTATATTCAAGCAATAAAAAAGTATATAAAAATATAAAAACTATACAACTGCTAACATCTTTTAGGGAATATGCTGGAAAAGAAAGAGCTCTTGTTTCAATGCTGATAAAAAAAGATATCTCCACTTATGCTATTACACAGTACCACAACGCTATAAATTCACAATATTTAATTTTAGAAGAGTTAAGAGATAAAGTGAAAATATATGATAATAACAATTATCTACTAAAAATCAGAAAACAAATAATTGAGCGTATAAATACACAAGATATTAATATAGAGCAATGGATTAAAATATCTACTCAAAGAATAGACACTTACCATGATATGGAGACTTCTATTTTAATATCTACAGAGAAAGACTTAAAAAATATTATTGATCAGCTTTATAAAAAACTTTTTATACTAATAGCTATTGTAAGTTTCATTATAATCTTTTTATTTTTAAGTTTATCTCTTGTGTCCAGAAATATTGTTAAATCATTACAAAGCTTAGATAAAGGTATAAATGACTTTTTTGATTATCTAAATTTTAAAACTGACAAATCAAAAAATATACAACTAAACTCAAATGATGAGCTAAATGATATAGCTCAGAAAATAAATAAACAGATTAAATACCTAAAATTAAATTTACAAAATGATAAAGATTTTATAAAAGAAACAACACAGGTCGCACAACTTATGAAAGATGGAAATTTTACTAAACACATATATTTCGAACCAGCTAACCCAAGTTTAGCAGAACTTAAAATTGTTTTTAATGAATTAATCCACTTAATAACAAATAAAATAAAAGAACAAACTCAAGAGCTAGAGATACAAAAAGCAATACTTGAAGATGAAGTATACTACCAGAATGTAGAACTTGAACAACAAGTTGTAGATATAACAGCTTCAAGGGATGAAGTGCTAGAAGCTCAAAAAGCAAAAGATGATTTTTTAGCTATTATGTCACATGAAATTAGGACACCACTTAATGCTATTTTAGGCTTTGTAACAATTTTACAAAAAAGATTAAAAGATGAAAAAAATATTAAGTATTTAAATATTATAGATAATAGTGGGAACTCTTTGTTAGCTATAATTAATGATATATTAGATTTTTCTAAAATACAAAGTGGTAAATTTACAATATCTCCTAGAGATATTGATCCTATGGTAGAATTTAGTAACACCACCTTACTATTTGCTTCTAAGTCTTATGAAAAACATCTAATATATGCTGTTTATATAGATCCTAATCTACCTAAATATATTAGCGTAGACGACACTAGAATTAAACAAATACTTTCTAATCTTTTAAGTAATGCAATAAAATTCACACCAATAGACGGAATGATAAAGGTACAAGTTCTTATAAAAAATAATAACCTTATAATTTCTGTACAAGATAGTGGAATTGGAATAGCTGAAAAAAATATTGATAAAATATTTTCAGCATTTGAACAAGCTGATAGTAGTACTACAAGAAAGTATGGAGGTACAGGGCTAGGTTTATCTATATCTTCAAAATTAGCAAACTTAATGGATGGAACACTTGAAGTTACATCTAAAGAAAATCAAGGCTCAACTTTTACATTAACAGTACCTATAAAAATTGTAAATCACTCTGCGAAACAATTAGTTGATATAAATAAAGTAACTAAATATAAATTCGCGATACTACATAAATCAAAAGATGATGAAATATTTACTAGACTCATAAAAAAATACTTACAAGATTTAAATATAACTCATATAATAGAATTAAAAGAGTATCAAAGTCACGGATATGATATTTTATTTTTTATTCCTGATGATGAGTATAATGAGGATATAATTGAGGCAGATGCTCCCGCTATTGCAATGCTTAGATCAACACAGGTCAAACTTGCAAATATTTCAAATATAACATCATTATATGCACCATTTACTCCAGTATCGATAATACAAGCTATCGATGAAATCACAATTGAAAACCTTCAAAGTATTGATGAAAGTATATCTATTAAAAAAGAAGATGAAGATGTTACATATACAGGTAAAGTTTTAGTAGCAGAAGATAATAAAACAAATCAAATGTTAATAGGACTACTACTTTCTGAGTATGAAATCGAATACAAAATAGCAAATAATGGTCTTGATGCTGTTAAAATTTTCAAAGAAGATACGTTTGATTTAGTATTAATGGATGAGAATATGCCCGAGCTAAATGGTCTTGGGGCTATGAAAAAAATCAAAGAATATGAAAAAGAGAACTCTTTAAAAAAGACACCTATAGTAGCACTAACGGCTGCAGTATTACAAAATGATGTCCAGAGATTTTTAGCTGAGGGTATGGACGGTTTTGTAGCTAAGCCTATTGACAATAAACAACTAGAATTAGAACTTGATAAATATTTAAAAAGGAATTAAATTAGTTCTTATCAATAGCATTTAAATTTTTATAAGCTATCTCTACACGCTCTATTAGAGTAAGTTGTCCATTTCTAAGCCATTTTCTTGGATCATAATATTTTTTATTTGGCTTATCTTCACCATCTGGATTACCAATTTGACCTTGAAGGTAGTCTTTGTTTTTTTCATAATATTCTTTAACTCCTATCCAAGTAGCCCATTGAGTATCTGTATCAATATTCATCTTGATAACACCATAACCTATAGCTTCTTCTATTTCAGAAGGTGCACTCCCTGAACCACCATGGAAAACAAAATTAACTGGTTTTTCAGCAGTGTTAAATTTTTCTTGAATATATTTTTGAGAATTATCTAAAATCTTTGGAGTAAGACTTACATTACCTGGTTTATAAACACCATGTACATTTCCAAATGATGCAGCAATAGTAAAATGTGGGGAAACTTCACTAAGTTCTTTATATGCGTGCGCTACATCTTCTGGTTGAGTATATAAAAGTGAGTTATCCATGTCAGTGTTATCAACACCATCCTCTTCGCCACCAGTACAACCCAATTCTATCTCTATAGACATACCAATCTTATTCATTCTCTCAAAGTAGGCTTTACAAGTCCCTACATTCTCTTGCAAACTCTCTTCTGAAAGATCAAGCATATGAGATGAATAAAGTGGCTTACCATGAGATGCAAAGTAATCTTCACCTGCTTCAAGTAAAGCATCTATCCAAGGAAGAAGTTTTTTAGCTGCATGATCCGTATGTAAAATTACAGCTACACCGTAAGCTTCAGCCATCATATGTATATGTATAGCACCTGAAATTGCACCAATTATTGCCGCTTTTTCATTCTCATTACTAAGACCTTTACCAGCATAATATGATGCACCACCGTTAGAAAACTGAATAATTAATGGTGAATTAACTTTTGCTGCAGCTTCTAAAATAGCATTCACAGAGTCAGTACCAACTACATTTATTGCAGGAATTGCGAAACCTGTCTCTTTTGCATAATCATAAACTTTTTGTACATCTTTACCAAATAATACACCCGGCTTTACGATATTTAATACACCCATATTTAATTCTCTTTTTTTATTAAAATTTATATTGTAATTATAATGTAATCAAGATGAAATATAGATTATGCTAAAATAATATAAGACTATTTGTACATGGGATTTTATGCGCAGCAAAAAAAACACTGGTTGGGTTACTGATATTATACTTATTGATATTATCAACTTTTCACATCTTACATCTACACAACAGTTAGAAATCATAAGCTTTTTATCAAAAAGTTATGCAAAAATGATTAAAACAATGCTTGCTAAATCAAGTATGACTATTGATAAACTTATTCTTGGCTATATCTCAACAGGTGATGGTTTTTATTGTATTTTAAATCCAAGGCTAAAAGGTTATGGAACTATTTTAGGTCTTAGCTTCAATCATTTCTCAGATCAAATTGCTAAAATTTTTCCATATTTTGAGGGAATTAAAGTAGCTGTTCATACTGGTGAAATCTACCAATTTAAAGATATTTTAGGTCATACAAATTATATTGGGGATGGTTTAAATGATTGTTCACGTTATCTTGAGATTAAAGACTATACATCATCAACTGTAATGGTTTCAGACCAAGCATACAAACAATTTGAGAAGTTCTTAGATATGTATACAGTTTATAATGATATACTTATTGAAAGAGAATTTAAGTTTACAAATCCTTACGATTTTAAGGATAAACATGGTTTTGCTAAGTCTGGACGTATGGTTTGGTTAAGAAAGAGTGGTATAATAAACCCACCAAACATAAATATTAACTCTGTGATGAAAGGTATATAAATGAGGTTAACTCTAGACGAATATTCTAAACAATTTAAAATGTCTAAAGAGATGATAAATACTAGACTAAGAACAAAAAGATTAAATTATATTATCGAAAATGGTACTACATATATAATCGTTACACAAAAAAAAGAAGCTACCGTAACAAAACCTAAAGAAACCAATGTAGTAATTAAATCTAGTAAAATTAAAACAACAGTAGCCACTGTTATTTCACTTTACCAAAAAGAGAATACTTCTCTTAAAAATAAAATAATACAATTAGAAGAAAAAATAGATAAACTTATAGACGATAAAGAGCAGATGCTAATTCATGAAAGAGATAAACTAGAAGATATATATACAAAAAAAGATGAACAAATAAAAAATATTCTTGAACTAGTAAATGCAAAAATACAAATGGAAAAAGAAACTCAAACTATACATGAAGTTGAGATGCATAATCCAACAGGACTTGTGGAGTTAAAAGATCATTTAAAATCTTTAGGTATAAAATCACAAGAAAGAAAACTTATTAAAAAAAGATTTTTAAACTACTATGACAGCGATTCTAGAATCATTCATAAAGATGGAAAGTTATATTTAGATTTTTCAAAATATGATTATAGCGATCTTCTTAATCCTTAAAAGTAATTTTTTTGCAAGAAACTATACTCTCTCAAAAAATAAAGACTAGAGATATTTCACTATCTCTCAGTAAATTTGCAAAAAATAACAGTATTGCACTAAAGGAGTGCGACTTTACGATAAATCACATAGACACATATATGAATTGTAATTCCATAGATGATACACATCTTTATAATGAAGATATTTATGAATACTATACAAATCCAGATAAATTACTAAACGAACATCTTAAACTTCATCAAATATTTACAATTACAGCCAAAAAAGCTAATAAAAAAACCATAAAGCTTGACTATTCTATTGATTTTAGTGAATACAATATACACCCTAAACTTATCATTTCACCAAAATCTAATATACCTTATCAATCATATAAGCAAGCAGAAATTTTACTTATTTTGGTAAAAGAGATAAATAAAATAAAAGCAAAAAATAAAATATTAGT
>Ga0256837_1002539_pt1 | contig 11236 bp, 4 predicted proteins | sample 4562384metaG_FD_185976 | JGI IMG/M metagenome (GOLD analysis project Ga0256837, IMG submission 185976) | Hydrothermal vent microbial communities from Guaymas Basin, Mexico - 4561-384 | ecosystem: Environmental > Aquatic > Marine > Hydrothermal vents | place: Mexico: Guaymas Basin | collected... | reverse complement strand
CCTACATTACCTATATGGATAGAGTCTTTAGAAAAAGCTGCATCATGGACTTTGTTATGTCCAAGTTGTGAAATGAGTTATTATGAAGATTTAGATAATTGCCCTTATTGTGATAAAGAAAAGCCAAAAAGATTGGTAGTAAATTCATATTATTATAAAGATGATGAAAAACAGCAAATAAGGTGGCAATATATTAAAGAAATATCAGAAAATACAAAAAAAATAGAATTGCCAAGCTATATTTTTAAAACTTTAGATGTTTTAAAAATTGATGATATATTTTTAGAGATAAAATTTCCAAATAAATCAAGAATAGAATTATCTTTTGATAAAACTGATGAAGATATATTTTTTGAGTCGAAAACTCCTATAAGAGTGCTCACTAAAAGAGTTGGTTTAGAGAAGTTTGAGAAAGGTGTCTCAATGATAATTAAAAGTAGTAATATTACAACTTTAGTGGAGATAAAAATAGAACAATGATTTTAGATACTATAAAAACAGATACAACATTTAAAGTGGAAGCTAAAAATTTAAGTCAAACAAGAGTACCACATGATAAACTTGGTTTTTTAAAATATAACACTAATTATTCTATTTTTATCGAAGAAAAATTATATAAGATAGAGATAATTGATACAAATAAACTTAACGAAATAAATTCTCTTTTTTTAAATAGGAACTATACAGCTATAGTACATATAGTAGAGTCCATAAGAGATAAACTTTTTACCATGGAAATTATATTTTTCTCATTTCCAATTAAAGAAATCTTTGTACCTTTTTATGTGGCATTAAATGAAGATATATTAAAAACAGCTAAAGATAGGGGATTTATTAGATACAGAGGTAAGCTTGAAGATTTAGAGGGTATAGAATTAAAAAATGCTAAAAATTACTTAGAAAAAGTTATGAAAGATAAAATATTATTTCAAATAAATGGAGAGAATTATTTTCTCGTTTCAACTGCTATATCAAGTGAAAATGAAATTTTTGAAGAAGAATTAGCAAAAATTGGGCAAAGTATTAAAAATATAGAAAAAAAAGATTATGCTAATAAAGATGAGAAGATTGAAGATATAGAAAAAACTCAAGAAGAGATAAAAAAAATACAATTTGAAAAACAAAATTTAGCTTTTACTATTCATGGTGAAAGTATTCATCTCCCAGTAAAACAAGAAAAATCTGAAAGTGGTGAGTATAAATTTCATGCAACAATTTTAAAATTATTTAAAAACAGTATTAAAAAGGATTCTCTTAGATTATTAAAAGGAAAAATAGAGTTTAAGAGTGGTCCTGTGAGTGAAAAAATTGCAAAAGATTTAGGAGATATTGTTGAATGTGATGAAAGTTACTTAAATATATGGGATAAATATTTAGAAAAAGAGGGAGAGGTACTGCTTGGAAGAGCAAAAGAGATAGGTATGCTAGAAATCATTCATAGCAAACCAGCTCCAACTTCTAAAGGCTATATCTTAAAAATTAAAAATTTATCAAAAGAGAAGGAAGATTTATTTAATGAAGGAGATTATGTAAGTTTTGTTGATAATGTTCCTAACTATATTAGCGATAATTTAACTTGGATAGAGTATATAGCTCAAAAAGAGTTAGAGAATAGTCTTAAAGTGATAAAATCTAAAAATAAATCTTTTGAAGTTAAAAAAATTGAAGATGGATTCATTATAATTAAAACAGATACAAATATATCTAGCTTAACATCAAAAAAAATTGTATTATCTATTTATGGAGATGAAATACAACTTCAAAGAAAACTTGATGCTAGAAAAAGATTACTTGAAGGACGGAGTGCAAACCCTCTTTTAGGATTAATTATAGAAGATACTGATAAGATTAAAGAATATCAAAAAACTTCTAAGACAAAGAGACTGGAGCCATTAACATCTTATGTCAAACAGAAAATTTTCCCTACAAATGATCCAACTGAAAATCAAATAGATGCTATTGATATTGCTTTAAACACACCAGATATCGCAATTATCCAAGGACCTCCTGGAACTGGTAAGACTACCGTCTTAACAGCAATAATAGAGCGTTTAAATGAAGAAGCTGATAAGGAAAATTTAAAAGGTCAAATACTTATAGCAGGATTTCAACATGATGCAGTTGAAAATATAATAGAAAGATTAAAAATCAATGGTATACCTACTCCTAAATTTGGTAAAAAATCAACATCTGTTGTTGATATAAAGTCTTATGAAAGGATTTTAGAGTGGAGTGAAAAGATAGCATTAAATGTAAAAGAGCAACTACCAGAATTAAGTAATTATTTAAAAATAAATAAACTCAATAAATATTTTGAAATATATCTTAAAACACCCTCTCAACAGTTTGCAAAAGAGTTACTAACATATATAATAGAAGAATTAACTGCTTATTTAGATGATAAAACAGTTACAGATGCAAAACAAATGTTAAAATCTTTCACTAAGGAAGTTACAACTCATATAGACGAGCTACAACTCATATATTCGTTAAGAACTTCTAAAAAAACTTTTTTAGATGATGGGAAAGAGAGAAATCTTGATTTATTAGTTTCTTCCCTTGGTAAAAATTTTAATGATAAAGAAAAAGAAATTTTACAGTATGATAGTATGAACTTGTTGGATGATTACTTGCCTAAACTACAAAAACTAAAAAATATTCTCATTGATAGGCTCTATCCTAAACCTTTATTTAGAGCAGAAAAACCTGATGAAAATATAATAAAATTAAAAGAGAAAGTAGAAGATGGTTTATCTCAAGGTAGTAGCACCAAAGATAAAATAAATACTATCTTAGCGAGTTATGTAAATGAACTTGAATCAAATCCATTTGGATTAAAGTCTATGATAGAAGAGTACAGTTATGTTTACTCTTCAACTACTGGACAATCAGGTAAAGCTGTTAGAGAGAAAGTAGGTCAAGACAGAGCTAATGAAAATAATATAAGCTTTGATACACTCATAATAGATGAAGCTGCTAGAGTAGCTCCTATGGATTTACTAGTTGCCATGGTACTAGCAAAAAATAGAATAATTTTAGTTGGAGACCACAGACAATTACCTCATATGGTTGATGATGAAATTATTAAAGATGCTGATTTAAGTGAAAATGATTTTATAAATGAAAGTATGTTTGGGTACTTAAAAGAAAGATGTGAAAAACTAGAAAAATTTGATGGTATAAAACGAGAAATAACTTTGAAGAATCAATATAGAACACACCCAATGTTAGGAGAATTTGTAAGTAATAGTTTTTATTATAAAAAAAATGAATATGATGAAAGATTTAAATCACCTTTAGGAACTATAATAGGCAATACAGACACATTTTTCCTTCAGGAACTTAAAGGGATAGAAAGAACTCCTGCTGTATGGATTGATGTGCCTAATGACTCTAAAGAAAAAGCGCCAAGAAGTAGAGTAAGTGAAGCAAAAATAATAATGGATAAGTTGAAAAAATGGATAAATTCACCAGAAGGGGAAGAACTAGAATATGGTATTATAACTTTTTATAGAGATCAAGTGAATGCCATAGAAAATGAACTTCAAAAAACATTTACAAAAGATGAGATAGATACATTTAGTGATAGATTAAAAATTGGAACTGTTGATTCTTTTCAAGGTATGGAATTTGATATAGTGTTTTTATCTACTGTTAAAAGTAGAGATATTAAAATGATAAAAGAAGACATGGAAGATTGGCAACTTTTTGGTTTTGTTACTTCAAAAAGTCGCCTTTGTGTAAGTATGAGTAGACAGAAAAAAAGTTTGATAATTGTAGGTGATAAAGAATTTTTTGATACAAATCGTGCTAAAAAAGATGTAGAGGGATTACACGGTTTTTTACAACTTTGCAAAGAAAAAGGTAAAATTTTATGATGAAAATTATTAGTGTTGAAGCGTATAATAGTAATATTGAGCATAGCTTGAGAAAAGATTTACTGATACCCTGCTTTATGTATAAGATTCCTGTTGAAACATCAAAAAACAATGATTTGAACTTTATAGAGAAGAGTATTCTAAAGCTTATAGAAATAGATGCTACACTTAAGGGTGATATTGATCGATTGTCTCATATGCTCGGATTTTGTATAAAAGACAAATATAATAAATGTATTGAAAATAATAGTGATAAAAGAACTATAGTAGAACTCATTTTACGAAAAATAAAAGACTTAAGAATCGATGAAAACAGTAGTGAAGAAAAAACAGAAGTTACAATTTATCAATTTTATCAAGAAGCTTACACGAATGAATTATTACCAATTGTTACAAAAGAGATAAATGAGTATTCATATCAAGAATCAAACTTTCCATATGAGAAAAGTGTCCATAGACAGATAAACTTTAAAAAAGATATAAAAGATAAAAAACCGATTTATTCTATCTTAGCTACAGATTTCAAACAAAACAAACCAAGTAAACCAAGGAAGCAGGAGTTTATTAAAGCCATATACATGCATAATCAAAATAGTTATAATGAAAACGATAGCATCAATTTTAAAGATTTTAACATTGAGGTTTTAGAACCCGAACTAGTATATATACATACAAAACTCTATATCCTTCAAAATACTCAAGGTTCATTCACTATAACAAATGGATTTACTAATGATTTTTCTACACATTTAAGAAAAATATTTGAAGATAAATATCAAGATTTATTGAGAGTATTTAGGCAAGAGACAGAAGTAGATAGTGATAAGAAGGTAAGTACTGCCATAAAAATACCATTTAATGATAAAATTAATAGGTATTCAGATGTAAAAAACTTAATTCAAAACACAGAGAGAGAAAGTTTGAAAATAAAAGAAGATGAAACTGATACGAATGAGACTAAATACTCAAAAGATAGATTTGCACAATCACTATATGATTTAATTGAAAAAACTTTTAGTGTCTTATCTAAAGATTGTTTAGAAGTAAAATCTTTAAAGGATAGAGAATTACTTAATACATTAGCAAAAAATATCGGTTTTGAGATTCCAGAAGAATATGATTTGCCAATCTTTAAAGTTCATGATAATGATAATTTACAAAAATATTTTGCAAAAACCCTTATTTATAAAAAAGATGAACTATATGAAATCTCTTTAAGATATCCAAATTTACTTTTTATATTAAAAAATTTATTTCAGTTTAGAAATGGATTAAAACATTCACAAAAAGAAGAAACACTAAAAAGAATAGCTATAGATAAACTGTTTGAGTATAAAGATATTATTTATGATGTTATTTCTATAGTTTTACATATAGAATTTAAAACTGTAAAAAATAATGCTATAGATAATGATGATGCGATACATATGAATAATGCATATTTAGATTTAGAAGAAGAATTTAATATTGATATTATGGATCAATTTCCTCAAGAAATTAAAGATAATTTAACTGAGTTAAATTATTTTATAAATATGGATTTTGAGCAAAATAAACGAAATATAATTGAGAAGGTGATAAACAATCTTTATTCATCATTTGAATTAATTTTAAGAAAAAAAATTAATGATTTACCCGATAAGTCAAGCTTAGGGTATATAGCAAATTGTTTAGATAAAATAAAACATACAGATGATGAAGAAAAATTAATTAAAAAGATTGTTAAGTTGCGAGGTCATGGTTCACCTTCACTTGAGGATGTAGATAAAATTGTAAGACAAGAGTTGATAGAATTGAAAAACCAAAGTTTTATGTACATAAAACAACTAATGGAGATTTGATTATGAATATAGGTATCAATGATTTTGCTAAAAAAATCGGTAAAGAAAAAAAAGAGATTATAGAAATGGTGAAAATATTAGGTATAAAAAAGACGGTACTTAATGAAGAAGATCAAGAACAAATATTGGTTCTACTAAATAAAGGAGAAGGTGTCATGGACGAAAATAGTAAGAAAGAAATAGATGAACTTGAAAAAAAGAAAGAAGAATTGCAACAGTTTCTTAAGCAAATAATAGAAAAAAGAGATAAGCTTAAAGAAGATCAAAATAAATTTGAAGCTTATAAAAAAAGTGAAGAACTTAAACAAAAAGAGAAATTTCTTCAAGATGAAATTAATCATAAAACAAAACTTGAAGAGCTGAGAATACAGACGATATCTAAATTACAAGAAGAATTTTCCAATAATATTGAAAATGAATATAATAAAATTAAGTCTAAACTTGATGAATCAACTCAAAAAGAGATAAAGCTAATAGAGTGGCAACAAGCACTTGATAATAGTAAAAAGGTATTGGAGAAAGATAAAGAGTTATTTGAATCACAAAAAGAAAAACTATTGAATGAGTATAAGCAAGAGTTAGAAAAAGATAAAGAAATTTTTCATAATAAACTTGATGAAGAGAGAGTTGAAAAACTTAAAGAGATTAATGAAACTAGAGAAAATCTTTATAGTGATAAAGAAAACGAAATAGAAACTGTAGCAGAAGAGCTAAGAGTCAATGAAGCAAAACTAAAAACTCAAATAGCAGAACTAAAAGCAAAAGAAAAATATTTAGAAGCCCAAGAGCAATTAATTGAAAAGAACACTTTTGCTAAGGTGCAAGAAGAGATAAAAAACTATCAAGGAAAAATTACTTCATTTGAAAATGCAAATGAACAATTAAGAGAGGAACTATCTGATTTAAGAGAAGAACTAGACAGTTATGAAAAATTTAAAGATAGAAATTTACCAAGAGAACTAGATGAAAGACAAGAAGAAATCAATAGATTAAAAGAAGAGTTAGATAAGACTACAAAGATGAAAAATGACTTATTGATTCATATAGATAATACATCACAAGAGCATAAAAAAGAGTTAATTAATTTAGAAGAAGAAAAAAATAACTTACTTGAAGAAAATATAAAAGTAGAATCATTGAAAAATAACAATATGATACTTGAAGATAAAGCGTTATCTAAAGAGAATCATATAGAATTTTTACAAGGTGAGAATAAAGATTTAAATGATAGATTAAAATCTATTTATTCTGATGGGACAGAAATAGATGAGAGAATTAAAGATATAAAAGAAAAGCCATATAAAGAAATTCAATTAGATTCTCAAATTAGTATAACTGATGAGATAAAATATTTAGATTCAATCCAAGATAATATGAAGCTATATGGTGTTGAGTATCCTAAAAGACTTCTTTATGCATTTCATACAGCATTAAAAAGTGCGGAATATTCTCCATTGTCTGTTTTGTCAGGAGTCAGTGGAACTGGTAAATCTGAACTTCCAAAATTATATTCACATTTTGGTGGTTTTAACTTTTTAGCTGAAGCAGTACAGCCTACTTGGGATTCCCCAGCATCTATGATTGGTTATTATAATACTATTGATAGGAAATTTGATTCAACAAATATATTAAAATTTTTATTACAAACCTCACAAAGTAAAAAAGATTCGCCATTTGGTCTTAAAGAGAGTATGAATATGATACTTTTGGATGAGATGAACTTAGCACATATCGAACTTTATTTTGCTGAATTTTTAAGTAAATTTGAACAAAGAAGAGGCAGTGAGGGTGTCAATATTGATATTCAATTAGGAACAGCTTTGAATTATCCACTACCATTAGATAGAAATATGCTGTGGATTGGTACTATGAATGAAGATGAAACAACTAAATCACTTTCGGACAAAGTTTTAGATAGAGCATTTTCTATTAATTTTCCAAGACCGACTGAACTTAAGAGTAGAGCAAAATTACAAACACTTAATGAAATAAAACCATTTGAATATTTAGACAGAAATACTTGGGATAAATGGATTCAAAAAGAATCTTTATTTACTGGAGATAGAAGTGAATTAATACAAAAGTATAAAGATATATCTAATGAAATCAATCAACACCTCGCACCAACAGGAAGAGCAATTGGACATAGAGTTTGGCAGTCTATGGAGTATTATATTAGTAATCATCCACTAGTAATTAGTAATGTTAATAATGAAGATGAGTTACTTAAATATGTTAAATTGGCTTTTGAAGAGCAATTAGTACAAAAAATTATGCCAAAACTTCGTGGTATAGAGCTTTATGGTAAAGAAAAAGATTCTCTTATGAGTATTAAAGATATTCTAAATCAAAATGATTTTGCAATAACTAAAGATTTTGAATTATCAATGGAAAATCCATATAGTCAATTTATATGGAATAGTGCAAATTATCTAAAAGAGGATTAATATGGAGTTTTTAAAGCTATACGATGCAGAGAATAGAGATCTTCTCTGCAGTATGAGTTGGTTAAACAGAAACTCTAACTTTGATAAGAGTATAGGAAGTTTTACAGAAATTGATCTCTTTACATTTTTAGAAAATATCATTCAATTTGACTATGAAAAAGATATTTTTTATGATGATATATACTATATACTTGAATATGCTGAAAAGAGTATTTTACATCTTATAAACAATATTAATAAAGAGATAAAAAGAGAGCATAAAATTATGCCTATATCTCAAGCTAGAGAGTTCGATAAAAAAACTATTCTTTGGTTAAGTCGCCAAGATGGTCGAACTATAAAAGAGAAGTTGAAAAACAATAAGATAAAAGCTGTTAAGAGATATAGAAATGTAGATACCTATGAGAACAGAATTTTTAAAATACTTTTAAAGAAATTGGTTTTAGTAGAAGAAAAAAGAGAGCATATTCAGAGTAATGGTGATTTCATTAGTAAGATTAGACGATGGCTAAGAAGTGAGGATGCTAAAAATATAAATGAATATGGTAGTATAGTTTATAACAATATACTATTACATCATCCTCATTATAGTAAAATCTTTAAGAGCTATAAATGGTTGAATAGACTAGATGAGAAACTAACTTTTTATTCAACTATATATCCTCAAGAATTAAAAAGTATAATAAAATTTGAACTGTTAGCACAATTACAATTCTCTACTACAGAAGCTAAAGTTTTACCAGATATTCTTGATAGTGATAGCTTAAAAAGTTTTAATACACTAGTTAATAATAGTTTAATAAAAATTAATTTAGAAAAACATATGTCTAAGGTTCAAGATAGTATGCTTAAAGATAAATTCAATTTTAAGTCAATTAAAAAATTTGCAGAATACATGCTTAAAAATCAACTTCATATAGATAAGGTTCAAAATAGATCATTTAACATAGATATCAATAGTTTTGATAATTTATATATAGATTTATTTAGATTATTTCCTATTGCTAAAATTAATACAAAAATGATTAATTTTCCAATTACACTCCAACAAAAGATTAATGGAAAAATTGTAAATGCAAATAATACAAAGATAATAAACCTTAAACACGAGTTATATACTTTACCTGAAATACTAAAAACTTATGATATTGAAATATTAAGAAGATTTTTAGAAGATTTTGAAAAATATTTTAAAGATAAACAACTTAATTATATAGTTCCTGATTATGTAAATATTTTTGAATTCTCACAAGTCAAAAAAACTATCAATAGTTATTTTCCGAATAATAGAAATATTCCAAAAAGTATTTTAGCTGGATTAAAATATCTTTTTAAAGGTAACCTACAAGAGAATAACACCCTAGTGTATATTCAAAAGAATCATGATAATGATTTGTATATTACCCCTCTATTGGTTAAGTATGATAAAACTTTACAAAATATTACAAATGGATTATATCTTGAAAAACATCCAACAAAAAAATTGCAAGAAGAGAATGATATTGTAAGTGAATTAACTTACTCCTTTAAAGATAAAAATTTATCAGAAAAACTACTAAGTAAATTTTTACAAAATGGGATAAAAGGTATAAAAAATGAAAAAATAGCATTTTATTTTAATGAAGAGATTATTTATTTAAAAAATAGCAAAAAATTATCAAAGTCAAAAAACAGAACTACTAAAATCAAATCATTGTTTACAAACAAAAATTTATTTAAAAAAGAATATATAGAAATACATGATACCAATGAAGATAATTTATATAACTTTGAAAAATTATTAAAATTTGAACAAGATGGAAATACTTTATGGAAAGAGCATTTACCAAGGTTGGCTATGGGAGATATGCCAATGCATGGTTATTTTGGTGAATTTATTTTAGTTGATGATGATAGTATTGTTTGTAATAGAGTAATTGAAATAAAAAATTATTTCACTATTCCGGCTAAGACTAGCGAGCTATCATTTCCTCTGATATTTGGTGATGAAAACATCAATTCTGAAGCATATATAACATCTAATGAGTTACCTTTCGAAGAAGATGTTAAGTGTGAATTACTACTAACTTATGATTATGAAGACGAAACACCTTATAAGCTAATGTTTGTTCCATCAGATACTTCCTTAAAGCCATTAAATATTAAATGGAAAAAAACAAAAAACAAAAGTTTTGAAAAATTGATATATCCGGAGTATCCAGATATTAAAAAACCAGACAATTTAATAGAAGATGTAATTATTAAAGAGTTTTTTAAACTAAAAGATGATTTTATGAATGTTAAAAATAATCGTTTTGATGAGAAAAAACCATTTTTTTTAAGTAGTAGCTATGTAAAAGCTATGTTCTCACAATTTTGGCAAAATGGAAATTCAATTATAAATACTCAAAATGAAAAATTAAAGCGATTAGTTTTTGAAAGTGTTAATAGAGTTTTAGATTTCAAAAACAATTTTCCTCCTGCATTAAAAAATAATATTTATTTATTTTTAAGTTATATTCAACAAGACTTAACAATTAATGAAGATTCAAAATTCATTTTAAATGAATTTCGAAAGCGAGAGCATCTATATGGGCTTTCATTAGGTTGTTTAAATTCAAAATGGCAAGAAAAATTATTTATGGAAATTTCAACACTTGCAAAGTGGAAACAAATAATTATTCTTAATATTGCATTATGGAGATGTTCGGAAATTATAAAGAAAATAAATAAAGAAAATTTGCAAATTTATTTAATATTTATAGAAGATAAACTACAAACAAGTGAATATGAAAAAGATGTTATAGTATATTTAGAGTTTTTATTGGCTGTTTTAAGAATGAAAGGTATTAAAGATAGTAATATTTTACATCCAAATAATAAAATAACGAAAAAACTATTAAAAACTTTAAAAAAACGTTCAAAATACTTTGTAGAAAACTATCAGCTAAATTCTAAAATCAGTTTTGGTACAATAAATAAACCTGACATTTTAAAACAGATGCCTGATGTTTTATATGCAGTTATATACTATTTATCAAATGAAGATATAGAAAATAAAATAATTATAAATGAAATAAAAGCTTAGAGG
>Ga0256837_1002538_pt1 | contig 11236 bp, 11 predicted proteins | sample 4562384metaG_FD_185976 | JGI IMG/M metagenome (GOLD analysis project Ga0256837, IMG submission 185976) | Hydrothermal vent microbial communities from Guaymas Basin, Mexico - 4561-384 | ecosystem: Environmental > Aquatic > Marine > Hydrothermal vents | place: Mexico: Guaymas Basin | collected... | reverse complement strand
TCTATTTGGTTAATTATATGGTCAAGAAGCTTTTTTACCTCACTTTTTTTACTTAACTGTTTCAATTGCTTTAATTTTACTTTTATTTTGTTATTATCTCCTACATAAATTTTTAGAAATTCATTTTCAATGTAAACAGCTTTTATATTACCCAGATCTGTATCATCTATTTTCAATTTTAGATTTTCGGGGTTATTTTTATCAATAATTATTTTATAATCCATTTTGCACTCCCTTATATATATTTACAAAAAGTTAATTTATTACACATGAAAATTTAGTTTCAGCTTCACATTCATTTTCTTTAAAAGATTCTTTTTTTAACTCAATTGTAACCGTTCCAGTTTTAAATGAAATTAATATTTGCATCTCTTTTATATCAGGATAAATAACTTTGGACTTAGCAATAAAATGAGCCATAACTAATAATAATGTTAATAAAAGATATTTATAAATTTCTTTGTCATAGGTAATAGAAATTACTACTTTATCTTTAGTAACTTCTCTTTTTATTTTTTTATTAATTTTTAACCAGATTGAATACTTATGTTCTTGAATTGGATTTGTAATTGCATTAAAGAAATTGTAATTATAATATATATTGTAGTATTTGGTTTCTAAAAATGCATTATATGTTTTTTTATATGAAAAGAAATTATATATTCTAATAATTTTATTAACTTTATCATTTAAAACTATTTGCTTCATTTCCCTATACAAATAATCTTTTATATTTTTCTTTATCTTAAATAAAAGATCGCAAAATTTTTCTTTTATTCTTTCCTTAATCTCCTTGCTTATCTTTTTATCTATATTAAAGGTAATAGCATTTTTAAAAATTTTAATTTTTTCTAATTCAAGCCATAAATATGTTGGAATTTTTGATTCAAAAATTTCTTTTATAATTTCTTTTATAATTTCTTTTATAATTTCACAACCTAACAATAAAGAATAAAAATTTTTTATAAAATTGTCTCGTTGATTTTTGGTTAATAAATAATATATAAATATATCAAATGGAAAATTAAAAATGCAATACTCTAAGGTAATAGTTTCTTTTTCTAATTCTTTAAATTTTTTACAAATTTCTTTTATCTCAGAATATGGCATTCCTTCGCATAGCGGAGATATATCTCGATCCAGTCCAACATTCAAACTGTATTTTTCTAACCCATATTCTTCTTTATATTTATGTATAGAGACAATGTACTCTTCATCTATAAATATTTTTAAAGTTACTTCTTTATAAAGATAATCAAGCATACAGATATAGGTGGTATCATTGATTTGATTAATTATATGGTCAAGCATTTTTCTTATTTCATTATTTTTACTTAATTGTTTTAACTTCTCAAGGGCTTCTTTTATCTTATTGTTATCCCCTATGTAGATTTTTGTATCATTCTTTTTAAGATTAGAAATATTATCCTTAGAAAGAAAATTATCTATTTCTAATTTTATATTTTCAGGATTCTTTTTATCGATTAGTACTTTAATATCCATTTTTGCACTCCTTGTTTTTTTTTAATTATATATTACCAAATAAATTTTGTATTTCCTCTTGAAAACTTTGTACTTTCATAAAGTGATAATCAAAAAAGGAGCAACTCTCTGTATTTTATTGCAGCATCATTTGTAGAAAAAAACAAAAAAGTTTGTAGTAATGATGTAGTAAATTTGTAGTAGTGGTGTAGTAGCCATTACTACAAATTCTAAAATATATGTATATATATAAGAAATACAATGAGTTATAAAATACATATATTTTTTAGAATGTAGTAATATTGTAGTAGTGGTTACTACAGGGCTTGTATCTTATTGTATTGCAATGGTTAAAGATAGACAATTTTTGCCATATCTCAGATTAAAACGTATCAAAAATTCAAGAATTTTTTATTCATCGATTTTTTTTACATACTTTAAAAAAATTAGTCGGGTTTTTTCAGAAGTGAATACAAAAAAAATTTTTTATATATGTTATTTTGGTGCATTTTAATCCGAAATTACTACAAAAATAGGTTTGTAAGCTTAACTGTATCAATAAGTTATAAGCTTTGTAGTAATTGTAGTAATTTTATTTCTACATTGCTACAAATGTAAGTGTAAGTAATACAACGACTTTTCTTGGTTGTAGAATATGCGACTACTAGTAGAAAAGTTTTTACTACAACTTTTCTTCTACTTTGGAAATCAACCTATTAGGCTTGTAGTAAATGTAGTAATGTAGTAAAAAACTCCCTTAGTAAAAAAATTGCCAAATTTTAAAAATTAGTAAAAGAATTGTAATTCAATACACAGCTCGTATTACCATAATATTACATATAAGTGTTATTTTAAATACTGAAAAAGTTAAAAAGTATATAGCTAAAACACATAATTACTAATAAATTGCAAAGTTTGTAGTAGAAATGTATTAGATTTTACTGTACTTTTTAAAGTAAGAAAGCGTTTGTATAACATAAGTGATACAAAAGTAGGAAACGGTATTATTTATAGCTATTTTTTGCATATATTATGAAAATAGATATATATTTTCCACCTTTTTTTTTAGTTTATAAAAAATTTTTTATATATGTTATTTTTGTGCGTTTTAATCTGAAATTACTACAAAAAATAGCTTTGTAATCCATAGTATGTCAATGTGTTATAAGCGTTGTAGTAATTGTAGTAATTTTGCTTCTACATAACTACAATTTGAAGTTATTGTTTTACAATAGTTTGATAGCTTTGTAGTTTTTGTAGTAATTATAGAACTACAAGATATACATTTTTACTACATCTTTTTTATTACACTTCCCTACATAAGTATAATTAAAAAAAAGAGAGGTCTTAAAATGGATGTGAGAAAAGTAATATATTTTCCTTATGATACAGAGCTATCATGGATAGCTTTAGATACTGCACTGGAAAAAAGGAAAGATGTTTTAAAAAAATATAAAGTAAAAAATGTTAGAGCTTATAACGGGAACTATTGGTATATTGTTCTTCCAAAAGAGAATTCTAAAACTTTTGAAAGAGAATGGAAAAGAATAGTTAAGCAATATTATGATATGTTATTGCATAAGAAAAAACTTGTAGTTAAATTACCTCATTCTCTGAGTAGGGGCTATGAATATAAAAAAATAATAAAAGAATTAAAAAGATATTTAAAACCTATCGGAGAGAATAAATTCGGCAAATATTGGGATAAGTATATTGTTGTGACGTATAGTTATTCTAATGATGCTATAACTATTTATTATCCCTCTTGTGTTAACAAACAGCAGTTGATTGATGTGGTAAATAAAATTTTTGCAAAATTTAAAAGAAGAAGAATTATTCATCACCCTCATCATTCCCATCATTCTACTCATTCCCATCATTTTGTCCATTTACAACATTCACACATTGCTCATCATAATATTCATAAACATAGTAATGTTAAGCATCAAATACATAAAAATAATAGTGTTGTAGCTAAAAATAAATCTCATCATAATTATGGAAACAATAAATTGGTTAAAGATATGAACAAAAATAGAAATAATTTATTGACAAATAAAAAATTGCTTGCAGCCTTAGGAGCTACAATAGTAGGATTATATCTTTTAAACAGAGAAGGGTGAAAAGAGGGGGGATCCCCTCTCTATTTAAAAATTGGTTTAATTAATTCTTCTATAAGGTAATACAATGCTATTAAAATAATAATAGGAAAAAGAAAAATTCCAAGAGAAACTATATACAAAAAAGATAAAATAAAATCTTTTTGAATTAATATATCTTTATATTTTTCGTTATGAAATCTAATTTCAAGCTCTTCTGGTACTTGAGATATTAGCGTAATTAGTACAATAGTTCCTAGAGCAAGAAATTTGAATATAAATAATATCTGAAAATAGTTAATCTCATAATATAATAAAACCATTAGGATAATTGCCAATAATAATCTTACTAAATATATCATTTGTTCTCCTCTTGATTAAATTTATATTAATGCTCGCTAATTCCTAGGTAGTTTTTTATTTCTAATAATTTATCAAAAGATAAGTTGGGTAACATTTCTTTTAATTTTTCAATTGTTAAAGTTCCAAAAGGTAATTCTAGTTCAAGTAGTCCTTCTTTTCGTAATTCTTCCAGTTCTTGTTTTATCTTTCTTAATATATTTTCTTTTTGGGAAGTCTCGTGATTGTTACTTAATTCAATTTCATTGGAATCAATATTAGTTGTGTCAGAGCCTTTGGTAGTATTAGAGCTCTCAGAGTTGTTACTATCATCGGTTTCTGATGGCATATTATCATTGTTGTCATCATTTTCGTTGTCAGGATTATCCTCTCCAAATAAAATTTTATATACTTTATTGACTAATTCTTCAATTTCTATTTTTTCAGTTTCCCTTTGGAATGTGAATTTAAATACATCTTTTAACTCATAATCATCAGTTTCTATTAAATCATCTATATCCTTTAGTGCATCTAAATTCACTTTTATTGGTAGTTCAATTTCAAAAGCTTTTAAAACAGTACTTTTTACTTTTCTTTCATTTGTATCGTAATATTTTGCTCTTATTGATTTTTTTTCTGTTGTAGGTAATAATTTTTCCCTTTTTAATTCTTTTAATAGAATGTTAAAATCAATTCCGTATTTTGTGCAAATTTCTTTTAGCTTTTGAGGAGTGATATAAAAATAAAGCTTTTCGTCTTTGTTTTGGATTCTAGCTTTAGCTTTTTTTGGTATTTTTTCAAAGTTTTCAATTTTTATATGAATTTCCTCATCATCATTAATAAGTTCTAAAACAGCATTAGCAAACATTGAAATGGTTTCATCTTCGCTGTTTAAATGTTCACTATTATCTATAGTTATCTTTATTGCGTGTTTAATAATATTTTTTATATTAAAGGGAATTTCTTTTCCGACTTTGTTGAAAATATCCACAAGGGTTCTAAGACCTAATAAGTTCAAGCATAAAGAATTTAAATGTATAAATTCAATATTTTTATGTTGAATTAAAGCTTCATGTAGTTCATCATATTTATTATTGTAATATTCTAAATTTTCTATTATGACATCAGTAAGTACTTTTATCATTGTTCCATAATGTTTGGTAATAATTTTGTAAATTTCTCTTGTATTCTCTTGGCTAAAAAATCCACGTGGAATGTCTATTTCAATTGTTCTACGGACAGCTCCTAATTTTTTGAACCCAGTTCTTTGAATAGTAGCTTCTATAATATTTCTAATACTTCTTTCACCAGTTAATATTAAAGCTCCTCTCAATCTGAAAGATTTTCTAATTTTTAGTTTTATATTTCCTCTTATTTTTCCAGTCTGAGCATAGAACTTATAAATAGACTTTACAATCTCTTCGAGATTGCCTAACTCTAATTCGTCAAAGATATGAAGTTCTCCTTCTTCATGCACATATTTTTCAAAAGCAAAGAGGGTTGTGGATAAAGTATTAACATTCTCTGGATTTTTATAAATAGATTGAATTATTCTTGCAGAAAATGTTTTACCTGAACCTCTTTGTCCACATAAATTGATAATAAAATTAGGTTTATTGAGAGGTTCTACTAAAAAAGCACCTACTCCATAATTATATATTGCTATTTGATAATCGTTAAGGTATTTAAAAATATCAAGATAAGCAATAATGTTTTTTTCTGGATTATCGTTAATTAAATTATTTTCTATTGTATCAGATATATCTATTAGTTCATTATTATTATCAAGGAGCTCTGGATGAATAAATCTTAAATTTTTATTTTCATCTTTAATTTTAAACCAACCTATTCTGTCATATGTTTTAATTTCAAAAAGTATCTTATTTTCTTTTAGAATTTTAAAAATTGTTTTAAGAAAAATTCCAATTTTATGAAGTTTGCTTCTAACAAAAAAATGATCTGTTATTTGTTCTAATCTTTTCCCTTTTCCAAAATCTAGTATAACAATATTTTCGCTTTCCATATCAATAACTTCTTTATTTTTATACATTTTTAATAATTTATGAAGTGATTTCTCATCTCTTAAAATGAACCAAAATATTTTTTGTTCCTTTTTGTTTTCTCTGTAAAGGCAAATGGGGAGTGCTACTTCTGAAATGATATTAATTTGAGGTCCTTTCTTTGTTTTTTTTACTTCCGCAAGATAATAGTCTCCCTTTCTTTTGATGATTAATAGGTCAAAGGGTTCGAGTTCTTTGTTGATAATTTCAATAAAAAGAGTTGTATTTAAGTTATTTATTGCTTTTTCAACTGAATGAGGATTAGTTGAAAAGTTTTCTTCTATTTCCTCAAAAAGTCCTAAATCGTACTCTTCATCTAATTTTTCTAAAGCTTCCCAAAAGGATAACCCTTCATATCTCATTAAAAAGTTTATTGGATTATAATTTCTATCATCATGCCAGTCTTTTCCCCATGATTCATTATCTTTCCAAATGGAAAAGTCAGGATTTTTCCCGTCGTTGTGAAATGGGCATTTGAACATATAGTATCTTGGATATTCTTTATAATCAAAACCATAGGATCTTAATAATTCAGCTAATGACACTTCTTGCAATACTTTTTCTACGGCTTCGTCTAGACTTAAAGTTAATTTTTTATTTATTAAGAAATTATTTGATGTTTTTTTTCCTTCATTTATAAGTGATTCTATGACTTTATCTTGAGTTTCTTCAATGTCTAATTGATCTATAATTATTTTTAAATTATCTATATCAATTTCTTCTCCTTTAAAATCTAATACTTGGGCTCTTAAATTACTTTTTTTATTTATAGATCCAGGTACTCTTATAATTCTTGATACATCAATTATTTTTTCATCAATTGCATTAATTTCCTTTTTTAACTCTTTTAATAATCTTTCCCATATATGTTTGTAAATATTTTCCCAATCATTTTTTGATATTGTCTTATTAAATTTATACCAAATATGTAACCCTCTTCCTGAAAAATTAATACTCCAATAATTTTTTAAAATTGAAAACTTATCAAAAATTTTTTGAGTTATAATCTTGACTTCTTCCTTTTCTGGTATATAATTTAAATTAAGGTCAAGGTCAATGACATACCCGTGTAACTGGGTAATGTCATTGGCTTTGGCTCTGCCCTTTCCTTGTTTCCTTTCTCCAATCCCTACGAAATATTCATTTTGGTTATCATTAATTATTTCATTTAATCTTTGAATAAACTCTATATAGGCAATTCTTTCAGCGAGTCTATAATTTTTAATTAATTCAATGCACTTAAAGCCTTTAAAAAATTCTGCCCATTTTAAAATTAATTCATTTTTATCTTTATTCATTTTTTCTCCCCCCTAAGATTTTTTTTTATAGTATAACATAAATACACAAAAAGATCATTCTTTGTCATATATGTATATTCCATCATCATCGCAGTATATTTCATAATTGTTTACAATGAAACATTTTTTCTTATCATCATAGTCAATTTTTATTCCACCTTTTTCTAATGAATTGCAGAACCAATTAACTACTTCTGCACGTTCTACTGAATATAGCTCACTCCTATATGCGTTTATTAATTCTTCTATTAAATATTGAATTGCAATTAGGTATCTTTTTTCTAAATCCATTTTTATACCTCCTTTTTTATTTTTTTCTTATTTTTATTATTGCATCTTCATCTTCAAAAATTGGATGAGCAAAGTATCCCATCTCTTGATAATTATTGCATTCTTTGATGACATCCCATTTTGAATTAGTTTTAAATTCGTCAATTAATTCATAGTTATCCCAGTCAATTACTTTTACCCACATATCTTTTACCTCCTTATTTAATATTTTGTTATTCATAATATAAACTAATTAAAAGAATTTGTCAAGTATAATTAAGTAAAAGTGTAATTTTATTATGAATAAGGAGGAAAATATGACTAAAAGAAAAATAAAGTTTACTCCATCAGTAGTAAAAAAATTGAAAAACATAATAGAGAAGAAACTTAGAAAAAAGGGATATAACGTAAAAATATTGTGTATAAATAAATTATATGTAATATTTAGGGCTACTAAAAAAGGAAGACTAATCTATGGAATAGTTCCTGTAGCTTTGTCTAATGAAGATGAAAAAGAATATAAAAAAGTTTTATCTCAAATTGAGAAAGAGTTACTAGCTAATCACGTAAAATATGCAAAAATTTTGTTAAAAAAGAAAGTATGTGTTAGGAAAAATAAAACTATCAAATGTTATTATGTTAAACGTCCACCAGGGCTGAAAATTTATGTACAAAATAATGAAAAAATTATTCTTTCAATTTTGAAAAAATATATGTCAAAAGGTAAAAATAAATTAAATAATGTAGCTAAAATTTTAGTAATAGGTGGAATATTAGGTTCTAGTTTATTACTTCTTAAAAATGATTAAAAATATTTAAATAAAAGGGGGATATAATGAGTGTAAATCTAAGAAAAATAAAAGATGTATATGGAACAAAAAAAGTAAAAACGTATATTACGAAAAGATTAACAATCAGAAATACTACACAATTTTGGTTTATTTATGATCCACGTTATTTAAACAGATATCCTTATATAAAAAAACTTTTTAATGTTCTAAGAGATCCTAATTTTAGAAAAAGAGTAAGAAATGAATTAGGATTGCAAATTAACATTGTGAATACAAATGTAAGACATCCTTGGTATTTACGTTTGGGGAGTTTAATAAATGAAGGTTCTTATCTTTTGCTTTTAACATCATCAGGCGATGCTCGTAGGGTATTTAATGCTGTAAAAAATAAAAAAGTTATATTACATCCTTCCTATGAAGCAATTGAAGGATTTAAAGGTTATTATGTAATCCCCAGGGGCATAGGGAGATGGCATCCTGTTGCCCATGATAGATCTAAAATTGTTAGATTATATTCTCCATTTGATAGATATTCTCGTTATATAATAAATAAGTGGTATTTCTATTTAGAAAGACCTCGTACTACTTATTATTATTGGAGATGGAGCCCCAAATTTAGAAAGATAATTTATCCAGAAAATATAGGAAGAAGTTGTTTATATTGGTTTGGATCTAGACCTCATAGCTGTGGCAATGTAAAATATTCTGTTTTGCTTTCAAAATGGGCTAAACCAGCTTTGACATTATTTAACCTTTTTGGATTGACTTGGAATAATACATGTAAATATATAAATTTTGATATATGGGCTTCTCTTGCGTTAGCAAAAATATTAACTGATATATATAGAAAACATAATGGAATTCCAAATACTTACACAAGAATAATAAAGATTCCAAGATGGAAAAATGTAAAATATAAGAAAGGAAGCTATTATCAAATAATAGCTTATCCTTTATTATCTTCTGATATAAATTATATAAAGAAATTAATATCAAAATATGGATATAGTTTAAAAAGAATCTCTTATGACAAAAATCACAAAAAGTTAATTTTGGAAATTTATGTTCCTGCAAATAGAGAACATAGTGTGAATTCTTTTAATAATGAATTAAATTATTATGTAAATAAAATGTTATATAGATTTAGAGTTAAACATATTCACAAACCAGCTCATAAACCAGCTCACAAACCTGTTCATAAACCAGTTTCAACACAAAAAAATGTAAAACTTATAGTAGGTAATCAACCAGAACAAAAAGGTGGTTTATTACAAAATAAAAAGTTATTAGTTGCAGCCGGAGCAGCATTAGTTGGATACATGCTTATGAATAAAAATGATTAAGTAAGGAGTTGTTTGGTAATGTATTTATTGGTAATTTTAACAATATTAGGGGCACTATCTTATTATATATATAATAAAAAATATACATCAAAAAAGAAAATAACAGTTTGTTTTTCTCCCCGCGGATGCGGGGAGAAATTATTAATTTCAAAAATAAATAAGGCAAAAAAATATATTTATGTTGCAATATTTTCTTTTACAAACAGTAAAATAGCTAGGGCTTTAATAAATGCAAGAAAAAGAGGAGTAAAAGTTTATGTAATTGTTGATGAAGGGCAACTGCATAATAAACACATTAGAAACCTAATAAGGAAATTAATTAGAAATGGTATTATTGTAAAAGCAAAAAGAGGAACTGGTGGTGGACTTATGCATCATAAATATGCTGTTATAGATGGAAAGATCGTTTTAACTGGTTCTTATAATTGGACCTACTCTGCAGAAAACAGAAATGATGAAAATTTAATCTGTTTAGAAAATTATCAAACTGTGGCAAAAAAATATTTAAATAATTTCTCAAGTTTGTGGAAACAAAAATATAAGTTGTGTAATAATCAGAAATTAGTTTTATCTAAATCCTAGAAATTTTCAAATTATGCATTCTTTTTAAAAAATGGAATTTTTTATTAGTTACTATCTATATTTCTATATATAGAATACTGAACTTTCAAAATTCTTGTTTCTGTATATAATGCAATATCCTATATAGCTATCACCAATTAAAATTATATAGGATACACTAAATTCCGTGTTATGTCAAGTCTATTCGTCATATTATATGACAGAATAGTTTAAAAAAGAGCAAAAATGGCGGTATTTGACCCCGCATTTTTCAACTGAATTAGTATTCCGTTTCCTGTATACAGGAATAATAACGTAAAACTTGTACCAAATTTGCATAAAATAAACTTGACAAAATGGGAATATGGTTTATATTATCCATAGAACAAAAAATAAAAGGGGGTGAAAAAAATGAAAACAATTAAAATAGGTAATTGGATAGTAAAATATCCAAAAGAATATTTTGCAGATCGATACTTTTCAGATGGTTCAACAATATTAACAATTCTGGACAAGTTGGGGTATGAAAAGGCAAGAATAATTTTAGGGAAGAGCATTAAAATAGAAAATTATAAAAACATAAAATTAAAAATATCAAAAAACGGAAGAACAATTTATGAAAATTAAAAAAAATGAGGGGAGGAGAGAGAATGAAAAAAGATTTAAAAAAGGAAATCAAAAAAGAAATCAAAGAATTTAAAAAAGAAGTTAAGAAAAAAATTAAAAAAAATAAAAAAGAAAAAATAAGGATTAAGATAAGGGTAGACGTAAGAGTCGGCAAGTATAAATACAAATACAGATACAGATACAAGAGGGGGGCATAATAATGCCCCCCTTTTTTTTATTTTCTCTTTCCTTTCTTTTTTTCTTTTCTTTTCCCATCCTTTTTTCCATTCTTTCTTTTTTATTTTTCCTTTCTTTTCTTTTCTTTCTTTATTTCCTTATTTCTTTTTATTCAAAAAAAATTTAAGGGGGACAAAATGGAGATGTTAG
>Ga0256837_1002537_pt1 | contig 11236 bp, 13 predicted proteins | sample 4562384metaG_FD_185976 | JGI IMG/M metagenome (GOLD analysis project Ga0256837, IMG submission 185976) | Hydrothermal vent microbial communities from Guaymas Basin, Mexico - 4561-384 | ecosystem: Environmental > Aquatic > Marine > Hydrothermal vents | place: Mexico: Guaymas Basin | collected... | reverse complement strand
TAAAATATTTTAACTCTTTAAACAGTTTTCCCATCGGTTTGATAACTGTTTGGAGTTCACCTAAAAGTTCATCTACAATTACACCCATTCTTTGCCCTCCATATTGAATTACGATAACATTGTTTCTGCTAGATTCACTCTGATCAATATTGAAATAATCGCCAATATTTAGAAGAGGTAAAACTTTTCCTCTAAGATTGATATAGCTATTTTTTTTCATTTGAGCTTTTTTAGTTTGGTTTAATTCTATACATTCAACTAACATCTCAAGAGGGATGATAATATGAGTATCTCCAACTTTAGTTAAGAAGCCATCTATGATAGCTAAAGTAAGTGGTAGTCTAATGGTGATTTTAGTACCTTTAGATTTTGTACTATCTATCTCTATACTACCGTGTAAATCGCTAATATTTCGTTTTACAACATCCATACCAACACCACGACCAGATATATCGCTAACTTGTTTTGCCATTGAAAAACCAGGTTGTAAAATCAATTCAAAGATCTCTTTCTCAGTAAGTTTATCATCTTCATTGATTAAACCTTTCTCTACACCTTTAGCAAAAAGTAGTTCACTATCTAGCCCTTTACCATCATCTGTAATCTCTATGGCGATAGAACCAGCATCATGGTAAGCATTTAGTTGTAAAACGCCAACTTCAGGTTTGTTAAACTTTTTTCTATCTTCAGGAGCTTCTATACCGTGGTCAACAGAGTTTCTTATGAGATGAACTAGTGGATCAGCAATCTTTTCTATAACTGTTTTATCTAGTTCTGTGTCTCCACCATTTATAATTAAATCAACTTTCTTGCCAACTTTGTTAGCAGTATCATGAACAATTCTTTTAAATTTGTTAAATGTTTCACCAACAGGAACCATACGAATCTGCATAGCATTCTCACGAACTTCCTCTAACATTCTAGTAACTGTTGATACTGTTTCCATTAACTCAGAATTTTTGAAATCAGTAGCTTTTTGCATAACAGCAGCATTTGCTATAACCATCTCACCTATTTGGTTGATTAAGCTATCTACTTTACTAGCTTCTATACGGATAAAATTAGTTTGTTTTACAGCTGAGGCTGTTTTTTTGATTTTTGATTTATCTTTTTTAGGCTCTTGTTTTATCTCTTTTGGTTGTTCAACTTTATCTTCTATAACCTCTTTTTCAACCTTTTCTTCTTTAACTTCCTCTTTTTTAGGTTGAGATAAATTTTCTATGGAGATAGTAGAACTATCTTTTATAAAATCAAAAGCAGATTCTACAACATCAACATCTTTATCACTATGAAAATCTATGCTATAAGACATATAACAATCGGTTGGAGTTATATCTTTTATGTTTGGTATAGCATCTAAATCTGTATCTATATTTTTTATCTCACCTATCTCTTGAAGATAGTTTATAAAAGTATATGTATCAAAACCATGGTCAAAAATATCTGAACCAAAATCTACTTTTATTTTGTAAATATTTAAGTTATCTTGTGGTTCGTTTGAGTTTTCCTTTTTTTCAACTTTCTCATCATCTTTAGATTCTTGTTGAGTTGAACCACCCTCTATATACTGAGCCAACTCATTTATGAGTGTTTGACTTGTTGATTGAATCTCCTCATCAGGTGTACCCTCAGGATCACTCATAACAAAATCAACAAGAGTTTGCATCTGATCTTTACAAGCTAAAAGAAGTTCTATTATCTCATCGTTTATCTCAATTTTATGGTTTCTAATCTTATCTAGTAAGTTCTCAGCAGTATGTGTAAAATCAACTATATAGTCGATTCCAAACATACCTGAACTACCTTTGATAGTATGAGCAGCACGAAAAACAGCATTTATGTTCTCATCATCCATACCATTTTCTTGTATATCCATAAGTGAATCTTCCATATTTTGAAGAAGCTCATCATTTTCAGCTTTGTAGCCATCAAGCATATCTATAAAGTCAAGATTCATACAGCATCTCCTGAAAAGTAATCATCAAGCATAAAAAAAGAGATAAAATCTTTTAGTTTTTTACCAGCAGTTAGCTCAAATTTGATTTTTTCTAATTCTAGTTGTTTTTTAAGAGAGATTAAAATTTGTAAACCTGCTGAATCGATCTCTTTTAGATCCATACAGTGGATAAGAAACTCTTTGTCGGTAGCGAGTAGGGGAATTAAATCTTTTTTAAAAGCACTCACCTCATTGATAGTTAGAGCGTATTCCATATCGACAAAACACATTCCATCTTCAGAAAATATTTTCATCACATACCCTTTTTATATATTTTGATATATGAATACTAGTTAATAACTATGGAGAAACTATGAAGTTTTTCTTAGAATAGAAGAATCTAAATAATATTATCTTTTATGTTGTATAATTGACCCATGGCATTTAAAGATTATTTATTAAAAGAGATTGATAATTTAAGAGATAGAAGAAATCAGGCATTTAATATTTTTTTTGCTCTTATTAGTGGTTCTGTCGCTATGATAGTTTATGTATTAACTGGTGACAAACCGATTTTTTCATTGTTGATTGCTCTTACTGGATTTATTGTTTCAATTTTTTCTTTTGGAAAAGTTCATAAGTTAAATATGAATATAAATGATTTATTAAAAAAATTAAAGGATATAGAATGATAGAGTTAATAGCTTTTATAGCAGGTGTAGCTATGTTACTATTTGTTGGGTATGCTGTTTCAGATGTATCTGATATTTCACATTCAAATAACTAACTTTTAAAACAAATCTCCTTTACCGTATAGTAATTAGCTATATCTTTATCACTATGTTGATATTCTCTTTGAGTTGCTGAGATTACACTATTACTTATTTTCGATCTTGTTATCCCCATAATTATAAAACTCAATACTAAAACTAATAAAGCTATAAAGTAATCATATAAATATAATGTTATCAAACTAACTACAAAAGTGGTGAATTGTAAAAAAATAAATATAAAAAAAGATATTAATTTACATATTTTTGAGTTAGGTAATGGAACATCTTCTCTCATATCTATATAATTATAATCGTTTTTCATATTAATAATATCTCCATACACAAAAAGTTTTAAAAATTATAGCAAAAATAGATTAAATTCTTTAAAGACTAAATATAGCTTAGTGGCATAGACTAAACTTATTTGATAGTAAATAGACTTATTAACTTTTCTAGTGTAGAATTACACAAATTTTTTAAAAGGATTAGAAATGGCAAAACATCAATTTCAAACAGAAGCGAATCAAATACTACATTTAATGATTCACTCATTATATTCAAACAAAGAAATTTTTATCCGTGAGTTAGTTTCAAATGCTTCCGATGCGTTAGATAAATTAAATATGTTAGTTTTAACAGATGAAAAATATAAAGATATATCTTTTACACCTCGTATAGATATAGTAGCAAATAAAGAGGCGAAAACTTTAACTATTAAAGATTCTGGTATCGGTATGAACGAAGAAGATTTAATGAACAATCTTGGTACTATCGCAAAATCAGGTACTAAAGCATTTTTAGAAAATCTTACAGGGGATCAAAAAGAGGATTCTAACCTTATTGGACAATTTGGTGTTGGTTTTTATGCTTGTTTTATGGTTGCTGATAAAGTGGAAGTTACAACTAAAAAAGCTGGTGAAGATCAAGCATATTTATGGACAAGTTCAGGTGATGGTTCTTTTGAAATAGAAAATACTACTCAAGATGGTCACGGTACTACAATCGTTATGCACCTTAAAGATGAAGAGAGTGAATTTTTAGAGACACATAGAATCGAAACAATTATCAAAAAATACTCTAACCATATCCCTTTCCCAATCTTTATGGATAAAGAGAAACATATCCCAGCTGTTACAGATGATGATGGAAAAGAGACAGAACCATCAAGAACTGAGATAGTAAATGAGCAAATCAACCGTGCTAATGCTCTTTGGACTTTATCTAAAAAAGATATTAGTGATGAGGAATATAAAGATTTTTATAGCTCTATCGCACACTCAAGTGAGGAACCATTAGCATGGATGCACAACAAAGCTGAGGGTGCTGTTGAATACACTACACTTTTTTATATCCCATCTAAAGCACCTATGGATCTATACAGAGTTGATTACCAAACAGGAATCAAGCTTTATATCAACCGTGTGTTTATTACAGATGATGAAAAAGAGCTTATGCCAACATACCTAAGATTCTTAAGAGGTGTAATCGATTCTAAAGATTTACCACTAAATGTATCTCGTGAGATTTTACAATCAAACGCAGTTATGAACAAAATCAAAAACGCTTCAGTTAAAAAAGTGCTTTCTGAGTTAGCAAAAATGGCTAAAAAAGATAAAGAGAAGTACAACACTTTCTATACTGAGTTTGGTAATGTTTTAAAAGAGGGTCTTTACAATGACTTCGCAAATCGTGAAAAAATCTTAGAGCTTTTACAGTTTAACACTCTAAACTCTGATGAAAAAGTTATGATAGAAGATTTTGTTAAAAATGTAGATGAAGAGAAAAAAGAGATTTACTACATAACTGGTAAAACTTCATTAGAGCTTCTTAAAAACTCACCATCATTAGAGAGATTTAAGGCTAAAGGTATAGATGTTTTAGTTTTAAATGAAGAGGTAGATACTATTATCTTCCCAATGGTAACTGAATATAAAGATTTTAAACTTGTACCAGTAGCTGATGCTAAGTTTGAAGAGAGTGAAGAGGAGAAAAAAGTTGAAGAGGAGACTGCTAAAACTTATGAGGGTCTTTTAAAACAGTTTAAAGATGCTTTAGGTGATAACATAAAAGATGTTGAAACTACAACTGAGCTTGTTGATTCTCCTGTAAAACTAAAAGAGGATAAAGAGGATCCAGCTTATATGATGTACCAAATGATGAAGCAAATGGGTCAAGATAGTGAAGCTCCAGCTCCTAAACCTATTTTACAAATCAATCCAAACCACGAACTACTTAAAAAACTAAAAGATAGTTCAGATGTTAACCTTATAAATGATGCTGCTGGTGTGTTACTAGACCAAGCAAAACTGTTTGAGGGTATGGAGCTTGATGATACTGTTGATTTTATCTCAAGATTAAACAGAATTATGGCTAAAGCTTTATAATTAAAACTGTGATGGGTGCTAAAAAGCACTCATCAATCATCTAACCTTTTTTTCGCAGATATAGAAACTTTCTCTAAAGTACCTTTTGGTTTTATAATAAGTTTGCTTTGTTTCTCTTTTACAGGTAATATAAAAGCCAATAAAATAAAAATAAATGAAAAAACAACCCCACTAAGTAGGCTGAGGATAAGTTTTAGTCTAAAGTCATTCATAAGTACCCTTACTATTATATAATCAAGGAACAATTATACCATGTTAAAACTATATATAAATAAGATTATACTTTTTAGTTTTATGGAGATTCTAATGGTTGGTTTCTTAGATGCTAAAGAGCCAACACTAGCCATTTTAAGAACAGTTATATCAAACAATAACCAAATTTTTAACATAGGTAATTATAATTTTAATTGTAAAACTTATGGTGTTATCTCGATAGAGGAGCTTAAATTTGCCAATGAAGATAATGAGATTTGTCAAGATAGTATCAAAAGACTATATAGAAAAAATATATCTTTAAAATATATATCTCTAAGATTGTTAGATTTAAGACAAATGTATCATATAGAGTTTAAAAATGATGAGTGTTTACTATATTCAAATGGTCAAAAGACACTATCTGAGATTCTTTTAGAGGAGGGTGTTGCTGTTTTGAAACCAAGATTTAAAGATAGAGAGTTTAGATACTCTTTTCATAAAGCCCAAAATAGAGCTAAATATGAAAAGAAAGGTATGTGGAGTGAAAATATACCAGGTAGATGCTTGAGTGAGTTAGTGGCACAACAAAAAAATTAGTTTTGGTTATGTGTCATATATATCCAAAACTCTTTATGTGTAAAACCTTTATTTAAAAAATATATTTGGAGTATAGCAACTCTATACATAGTTACCATCATTTTAGCAAAAGGTATTAAAAGGCTTATACTAACTAAAAATGATTGTTGTTTATCACCTTTAGTTTTCATCATCTCATGTATGCCAATATTTTTACTTAGGTAAAGACCAAACATTATAGAGAAAGTAAAATTAAGCACTAGCCCAAAAATTATATATGCTACAAAATCTTGTTCGTTCATCCCAGCTATCATATTTAGAATCCTTTTTTATCTAATTTTATCAAAAAATTACTTTAAGTTTTACTTATTCGTAAGATTTTATTTTTTTCTTTGTAAAAAAAGTTCCAAATGGTATAAGTGATGCTATAAAAAAAGTTACACTCTCTTTCATTGACCATTTAGCCTCTTTAGCTGCTTGAGCTAAAAGTAAACAAAAAGCTATAAAAAGTATGCCGTGAATCATACCAACAATTTTTGTTGCTATCGCTATACCACCTATATATTTAAGAGGCATCGCTATAAACAAAAGAATCAGGTACGAATACCCCTCTGTTGAGTTGATAATTCCAAAATTTTTAACACTTTTTTTAATATTTTTTTCTTCCATTTATAGATCCTTGTTTTGATAAGTAGAAGTATATAACCAAAAAGTAACAAAATAGCTAATTTAGAAAAATTAAGAAATAGCATACAACTTTATTTAAACATCTTTATACTATACTAGCCCTACAAATTCTGATATAAAGGTGATTTATGGAAACTAACCTCGTAATGGAGGGCTTTAAATTTATGGCTCTAGGGATGGGAACTGTTTTTATGTTTCTCATTGTATTGATATTAATGATGAATTTAATGTCATATGTTATACATAAATTTTTCCCTGAACCGCAAGCAAATTTAGACGCACCAGTGGAAAATCAAAAAGATAATAAAAAAATCATTGCGGCTATTACAGCAGCAATAGCTCATCATAGACAAAGTTAAGGATAATTATGGCTAAAAAATTTATAGATATAATGGACACAACTTTTAGAGATGGCTTCCAATCAGTATTTGGTGGTCGTGTTCTAATGGACGACTTTTTCCCAGCTGTTGAAGCTGCGAAAACAGCAGGTATAACTCACTACGAATTTGGTGGTGGGGCAAGATTTCAATCGTTATACTTCTACTTAAGAGAAGATGCTTTTGAGATGATGGATAAATTCCGTGAGATAGTTGGACCAGATGCGAATCTTCAAACACTAGCTCGTGGTGTAAATACAGTTATGTTAGATACGGGTTCAACTGAACTTATCGATCTTCATGCTAAACTATTTAAAAAGCACGGTACTACAACTATCAGAAACTTTGATGCTCTTAATGATATTGAGAATCTTAAATATTCAGGTGAAAGAATCTCTCATCATGGATTAAAACATGAAGTTGTTGTAACTATGATGGATCTACCACCAGGATGTCAAGGTGCTCACGGTGTTGATTTCTACAAAAAAACACTTAAAGATATTTTAGATTCTGGTATCCCTTATGATTCTATCTGTTTTAAAGATGCTAGTGGTACTTCTAACCCTCATAAAGTTTATGAAACTATCAAGATGGCTAGAAAACTTGTTCCAAAAGGTACACATCTTCGTCTTCATACTCATGAAACTGCTGGTGTTTCTGTTGCTGCTTATATGGCTGCTTTAGAAGCTGGAATCGATGGTATTGATATGGCTGCTTCTCCAGTTAGTGGTGGAACAAGTCAACCAGATATGTTAACTATGCTTCATGCTACTAAAGGTATGAACTTTGATTTAGGTGGTTTAGAGATTGGTAAGATTCTTACTTATGAAAAAGAGTTACAAGCTTGTCTTTCAGACTATTTTGTTCCACCTGAAGCTACTATGGTTTCACCAATTATCCCATTCTCACCAATGCCAGGTGGTGCTTTAACAGCAAACACTCAAATGATGAGAGATAATGACATTTTAGATAAGTTCCCTGAAGTTATCGCTGCTATGCAAGAGGTAGTTGAAAAAGGTGGTTATGGTACTTCTGTAACTCCAGTTTCTCAATTTTACTTCCAACAAGCACTTAACAATGTTATGCAAGGTCCTTGGAAAGCTATCGCTCCAGGTTATGGAAAAATGGTACTTGGTTATTTTGGTAAAACTCCAGTTGCTCCAGATCCAGAGATTGTAAAAATCGCTTCAGAAAAGTTAGGATTAGAGCCTACAACTGAAAAAGCACTTGATTTAGCAAATGCTGATGAGACAAAATCTCTTCAACATGCGATAGATAAACTAAAAGCAGAAAATTTAGAGATCACTGAAGAAAATATCTTCATCGCAGCAGCTTGTCAAGAGAAAGGTATCGCATTCCTAAAAGGTGAGGGCGATCTAAATGTTAGAAAATTATCAGAGATGAAAAACGATTGTGAAGGAAAAGAAAATATGGGTAACGGAAATTATACAGTAGTAGTAGATGGTCAAAAGTTTAGTGTTCAAGTAGCAGAGGGTGATGCTGATATTCAAGTAACAGCAGTAAATGGTGAGTCAACAGCTCCAGCTTCAGAAACACCAGCACCAACAGCATCAGGAAATGATACTGAGATTAAAGCACTTCTTCCAGGTAATGTTTGGAAAATCGTTACTAATCCAGGTCAAAGTGTAAATGAGGGTGATGTTATTATGATTTTAGAATCAATGAAAATGGAGATAGATGTTGTTGCTCCAAAAGGTGGTGTAGTTAAATCTATCAATGTTGCTACAAATGATAAAGTTGTAGAAGGTCAAGTCGTAGCAGTAATAGGATAATCGGATGAAAATTTTTGTTTTAAAACTACTTGCCCTTATGCTTTTTAGCTTTGGTACACTTCAAGCAAATAGCTCTACTCACGCAGATGTATCGCAAGAGCAATCAACACATAAAGAGGAGACTTACCAAAGTAAGCCTTTCTCTGAGATGATTTCAGGGTTTTTAGCTTCAACAGGTATAAATGCTCTTTTACATCCAGATCCTAATGAACTTGATGCTCATGGTAAAAAGATGAGTGATTTTCATAAAGGTGCTGGTCGTGTAATTATGATTCTAGTAACTTTTTTCCTATTTTGGTTAGCTATTAGAAAAGGTTTTGAACCATTATTACTTTTACCTATCGCATTTGGTGGGCTTTTAGCCAATATTCCAGTAGCTGGAATCGCTGGTGAGCATGGTTTCTTAGGTGTTATCTATGGTATGGGTCTTTCAAATGAGATGTTTCCTATCATCATCTTTATGGGTGTTGGTGCTATGACAGACTTTGGTCCACTACTATCTAACCCTAAAACAGCATTACTTGGTGGAGCTGCTCAATTTGGTATCTTTGGTACACTTGTTGGTGCTGTTGCTTTATCTCAAGCTGGTTTTGTAGATTTTACACTTCAACAAGCAAGTGCTATCTCTATTATTGGTGGAGCTGATGGTCCAACATCTATCTTTATCGCTACTAAACTTGCTCCTGAACTTTTAGGTGCTATCGCAGTTGCTTCATATAGTTATATGGCTATGGTTCCTATTATTCAACCACCAATTATGAAAGCATTAACAACTGAGGCTGAAAGAAAAATCAAAATGACTACACTTCGTCATGTATCTCGTTTAGAAAAACTTGTATTCCCTATTGTTGTTTTAACTCTAGCTATTTTAGTTTTACCAGAATCAACACCACTAATCGGTGCGTTTATGTTTGGTAACTTCTTAAAAGAATCTGGTGTTGTTGAGCGTCTTAATGATACTTTACAAAACTCACTTATAAATACTGTAACTATCTTCTTAGGTCTTGGTGTTGGTTCAAAACTAGCAGCTGATCAGTTCTTAGTTCCAGATACTATGTTTATTATGGCACTTGGTATTATCGCTTTCTCAGTAGGTACTGCTGCTGGTGTTCTTATGGCTAAAATTATGAATCTTTTCCCAGGTCATAAAATAAACCCATTAATCGGTTCAGCTGGTGTTTCAGCAGTTCCTATGGCAGCTCGTGTATCAAATAAAGTTGGTATGGAGTATGACCGTACAAATATGCTTTTAATGCATGCTATGGGTCCAAATGTTGCTGGTGTTATCGGTTCTGCCGTAGCAGCTGGTGTTCTTATCTCACTATTTCAGTAGTTTTTATAACTACTGAGGTTAGTAACAACCTCTTAATTATATAAGTGGAGTTAAACTCCACTTATATAAATCTTTTTAAACTAATCAACATTTGACATAGCATCTATAATTAATGGTATAACATTATGACTTTTAGTTTTATCTATAAATCCATTTGAACCTAAAACTTCAGCTTCTCTTTTGTTGTTGTGTCCTGTCATTGAGCTATTTACAATAACAGGTATCTTTTCTGTTAGTGGATTAGCTTTTAGTTTTTGGATAACAGTAAAACCAGACATCTCAGGCATCTCAATATCAGTTATGATAGCTGGAATAATAGATGGGTCTTCCATAGCAAATATATAATCTATTAGTTTCTTACCATTGTCAAATAGTTGCATTTTTAGATTAGAGTTTCTAAAGATTTGGATTAGATGTTTTTGGGCTGTTTTTGAATCTTCAGCTATAAGAACTTCCCCCTTAAGTAGCTTCTCAGGCATCTCAATATCTTGAATATTACTAGGTGATTCACAAACATCAACCATCGCTTGAGGGATAACATCTGATAAAAGTTTCTCATAGTCTAAGATAAGACATAAACTACCATCATCAAGTCTAGTATCATTCATAACAACACCATCATCATTTAGTCTATAACTATCTGGTGCGTGCATATCGTTCCAATTTTTCTTGATAACTCTATAAGCAGACATAATTCTTAAACCAATAATGATACCATTAAAATCACATATAAGGATATTTGATTTAGAAACATCCTCTTTTGGGATTTTATTTCCTAACCACTCAGGTAGATTCAAAATCGGGATTTGTAAACCACGGAGTATAATTGTCCCCTCTAATAAAGGGTGAGCAGAGGGTATTTGAGTAAGGTAATGGTTTCTAGCCTCAACAACCTCTCTTGTTTTAAAAACATTTATCGCATAATATGCCGAATCATCTTTGTCACTTACCCTAAAAACAAGGAGTTGTAGCTCATTGTTTTTTGCTAAATTTGTAGCAGCATCTACATTATCTAAAACAGACATAAAAAACCTTTGTATAAATCTTGCTTAATAGTATCTAAAAGAATATGAAATATGCTTTAATGTTAATAATGAAATGGTAAAATAACTTTAAATAATCACAAGGTCTATATATGAAAATCCCATTTTTACTGTTTTTTGTCTCATCTTTACTTTTTTC
>Ga0256837_1002536_pt1 | contig 11251 bp, 12 predicted proteins | sample 4562384metaG_FD_185976 | JGI IMG/M metagenome (GOLD analysis project Ga0256837, IMG submission 185976) | Hydrothermal vent microbial communities from Guaymas Basin, Mexico - 4561-384 | ecosystem: Environmental > Aquatic > Marine > Hydrothermal vents | place: Mexico: Guaymas Basin | collected... | reverse complement strand
TAAAAAATATATTTGAAAGTCTTGAAGAAATAGCAAAAGAAAAACAAATTATTTTACCACTTCACCCAAGAACAAAAAAAATCATTCAAAATTTAGGTATAATTACAAAAAATATTACTATCATTGACCCAGTAGGATATTTAGAGATGGTATGGCTTATAGATAATAGTTATATGGTAATAACTGATAGTGGAGGACTTCAAAAAGAAGCATTTTTCTTTAAAAAACCTTGTATTACTTTAAGAGATGAGACAGAGTGGATTGAACTTATAGAAAATAGATTTAATGTATTAGCAGGAGCTGATAAAGAAAAAATTTTAGATGTTTATAAAAATTTTGAATTTAATAGTAATTTTGATATTGATTTGTATGGTGGTGGAAAAGCTAGTGAGAGGGTTATAAGGGAGTTAATAGGTGATAAATAAACAAAAGAGAGAGGTTATTATACGAGATATATTGATAAATAATTTGATTGATATAGTGAAATTTACAGGGATGGAGGCATTAAAAATTTATAATAAAGATTTTAGTATAGAATATAAAGATGATAAATCTCCATTAACAGAAGCTGATGCAAAAGTTAATGAAATAATTTGTGAATTTTTAGAAAAAGAATATAATTACCCTATTTTAAGTGAAGAAAATAAACAGATTGATTACGAAAAAAGAAAAAATTGGGAGTATTATTGGTGTATAGATCCAATAGATGGGACAAAAGAGTTTATTAAAAAAAATGGGGAATTTACTATAAATATAGCTTTAATTTATAAAGATACTCCTATTTTAGGAATTGTATATGCACCAGTTTTACATAAATTGTATTATGCTAAAAAAGGTGAAGGTGCTTATTTACTTCATAATGATAAAAAATATAAACTTCCATTTATAAAAAAAAATGAATTTATAGTAGTAGCAAGTAAATCACATATTTCAAAAAAAACTGAAAATTTTATAGAAAATTTAAAAAGAAATTATGATGTTAATTTAGAATCAATAGGGAGTAGTTTAAAACTTTGTAAAGTAGCAGAAGGAAGTGCTGATATTTATCCAAGAATTGCTCCTACAATGGAATGGGATACAGCAGCAGCTGATGCTATTGTAAGAGAAGCGGGAAAAAAAAGTTATATTTATGAAGAAAAGTTAAATAATATAGATTCTGTTGAAGAGATTAAGAATATAGCGAAATCTTTGAAATACAATAAAGAAAATTTATTAAATCCTTATTTTGTGGTGGTATAAATGAAAAATATAATTTGGCATAATCATAAAATTAAGCAAAAAGATAGAGTAAAATTGTTAAATCAAAAACCAGTTTTAATATGGTTTACAGGATTGAGTGGAAGTGGGAAAAGCACAATAGCAAATGAAGTTGAAGTAGAATTGTATAAAAGAGGATATTTAACTTATTTGCTAGACGGAGATAATATTAGACATGGATTAAATAAAGATTTAGGATTTGATAATAAAAGTAGGGTAGAGAATATAAGAAGAATAGCAGAAGTTACTAAACTTTTTTTAGATAGTGGAGTAATTACAATTAGTGCTTTTATTTCCCCATTTAAAAGTGAAAGAGAATTTGTAAGAAATTTAACAAAAGATTTTATTGAAGTTTTTGTAGATACTCCAATTGAAGAATGTATAAAAAGAGATCCAAAGGGTTTATATAAAAAAGCATTAAATAAAGAGATTAAAAGTCTGACAGGGATTGATAGTCCTTATGAAAAACCAGATAATCCTGAAATTATATTATCTTATCAAGATAATATAGAATATAGTGTTCAAAGAATTATAAATTATTTGATAGAAAAAGGTTATATAAATGAATAATAAATTAACACATTTAAAACAACTTGAAGCAGAAAGTATAGAAATATTAAGAGAAGTAGCAGTTGCTTTTAGTAATCCTGTAATGATGTATAGTATAGGAAAAGATAGTAGTGTAATGTTACATCTTGCTATGAAAGCATTTTATCCAGCAAAACCACCGTTTAAATTTTTACATGTGGATACATTATGGAAATTTAAAGAAATGATAGAGTTTAGAGATAAAAGAGCAAAAGAGCTTGGGCTTGATTTGGTCGTTTATAGCAATCTAGAAGGGATTGAGATGAATATTAATCCTTTTGTTCATGGAAGTAAGATTCATACAGATATCATGAAAACAGAGGCTTTAAAACAAGCACTGAATGCTGGTGGATATGATGCTGTAATTGGGGGAGCTAGAAGAGATGAGGAAAAAAGTAGAGCAAAAGAGAGAGTTTTTAGTTTTAGAGATAAAAACCATAGATGGAATCCAAAAGTTCAAAGACCAGAACTTTGGAATTTATATAACACTCATATAAATAAAGGTGAAAGTGTAAGAGTATTTCCTATTAGTAACTGGACGGAATTAGACATTTGGCAATATATTTATTTAGAACAAATCCCTATTGTTCCACTTTATTTTGCACAAGAGAGAGAAGTTATAGAATATGAGGGGGCTAAAATAATGGTAGATGATGATAGAATGCCTGAAGAACTTAGAAAACAAGCGAAAAAAGAGTGGGTAAGATTTAGGACACTAGGGTGTTATCCTCTAACAGGTGCAATTTCTTCAAAAGCTACTACTCTTGAAGAGATTATTAAAGAGATGTTATTATCTAAAACAAGTGAAAGAGAAGGAAGACTTATAGACAAAGATACTATAGGTTCAATGGAGAGAAAAAAAATAGAAGGGTATTTTTGATGGAAAATATAGTAGAATATTTAAAAGAACACGAAAATAAAGAGATGTTAAGGTTTATTACTTGTGGAAGTGTTGATGATGGAAAATCTACTTTAATTGGAAGACTTTTATATGATAGCAAGATGATATTTGAAGACCAATTAGCAGCTGTTGAAAATGAAACAAAGACTTATGGAACAGTAGAAGAGGGGATTGACTTTGCTTTATTAGTAGATGGGCTTCAAAGTGAAAGAGAACAAGGAATTACAATAGATGTAGCATATAGATTTTTTACTACTGATAAAAGAAAATATATAATAGCAGATACTCCAGGACACGAGCAATATACGAGGAATATGATTACAGGTGCTTCTACAGCAGATTTAGCAGTAATTTTAATTGATGCAAGGAAAGGAGTATTAACTCAGACAAGAAGACATTCTTTTTTAGTGGGTTTAATAGGTATTCAAAATATAGTAGTAGCTATAAATAAGATGGATTTAGTAGAATATTCACAAGAGAGATATAATCAAATTTTAAAAGATTATAATGAAATGTTTCATCAATTAAAACTTTCTTTACCATATAAAGAATATAATCCACAAATAGATTTTATCCCTATTAGTGCTTTAAAAGGAGATAATGTAGTAAAAAATTCAGAAAAAATGACTTGGTATGATGGATTTGCTTTAATGAAATATTTAGATAATATTAATATCCAAAAAGATGAAAACTATACTTTTAGATATTCTGTTCAATATGTAAATAGACCAAATTTAGATTTTAGAGGTTTTTGTGGGACTATTGTAAGTGGAGCAATAAATAAAGGAGATACAATTAAAGTATATCCCTCTCAAAAAACGTCTACAATAAAAGAGGTAATATTACCTACAAATGAAATCGATAATAAAGAAAATTTAAAAAATGATACAGCATTTGCTCCAATGGCTATAACATTAACATTAAATGATGAAATAGATATAAGTAGAGGGGATTTGATAGTAAAAGAAAATGAAGAACCTAAATTTAATGATTCATTTGAAGCAATGGTGGTATGGATGGATGAAGATAATTTAAAGAATAGAGATTATATTTTAAAAATAAATACAAAAGAAACAAATGCAGGTATTTCAAAAATTTTATTTAAAAAAGATGTAAATAGTTGGGAAAAACTTGAAGTACAAACATTAGGACTTAATGATATAGCAAGAGTTCAAATTGATTTAAGTGAAAAAATTGCTTTTGATTTATATGAAGAGCATAAACAAACAGGAGCATTTATTTTAATAGATAAAATTACAAATAATACAGTTGCAGCTGGTATGATTGTAGGTGAATCAATTAAACATAAAAAAGAAAGAGTTTACAATACTACAGAAATAGCATTGAATAAATTTATTAGAGAGAACTTTCCAGAATGGGAATGTAAAAATATAGAGAATAGTGAGTAGTATTCAGTAAGCAGTATTTAGTAAATAATAGTGAGGAATGAGAATTGAAGTGTAAGAATTTAGATGTATGGAAAAGAAGTTGTAAAATAAGTGTAGAAATATATAAATATTTTATATCTTTACAAGATTATGGCTTTAAAGATCAAATTACAAGAAGTAGTTTATCTATTGCATCTAATATAGCTGAAGGAATGGAGAAGGATTCTAATAAAGATAAAATAAGATTTTTAAATATATCACAAGGTTCTATTTCAGAGTTAATTACACAGATATACATAGGAATAGAGATAAATTATATAGATAGAAAGATTGGATTATCATGGATATATGAATTAGAACAACTTTTAAAAATGTTATCAATGTTAAAAAGGAGTTTAAATAAATGAATAAAAATTATAATCTAATTACTATTTACTATAAACTAAATACTGATAATTTTAAACTAGTTACTAAAAACAGCAATCTGAATACTGAAAACTATAAACTGGATACTATAAATGTATAAAGAAACTAATATTCGTTCAATAATTAAAGGTGTAACATGGAGAATTGTAGCTACAACGACTACTATGTTGATTGTATATATCTTTTTTGGTAATTTAGAATTAGCGATTGCTACTGGATTGCTTGAAACTATTTTAAAAATAGTACTTTATTGGGGACATGAAAAAGTTTGGCAAAAAGTTAAATGGGGAAGAAAAAAGATTGAACCTTTTAATATATGGTTTACAGGACTTCCACTTTCTGGAAAAACTACAATTGCCGATAAAGTATATGAAAAATTACAAAAATTAGATATTCCACTTGAAAGAATCGATAGTAAAGATATTAGAGAGATGTTTCCAAATACTGGATTTAGTAGAGAAGAAAGAAATAAACATATTAAAAGAATAGGACATCTTATTCAAACATTACAAAAAAACTCAATATCCACAGTTTGTAGTTTTGTATCTCCTTATCATGAGAGTAGAAAAATGATAAGAGAAATGGTAAAAAATAATATTGTAGTATATGTAAAAGCTGATATTGAGAGTTGTAAGAAAAGAGATTATAAAGGTGTATATCAAAAAGCATTAAAAGGTGAAATAGAAAATTTTACTGGGATTAGTGATGTGTATGAAGAACCGCAACATGCTGAAGTTGTAATTGATACTGATAAAACGAGTATTGATGAAGCAGTAAAACAAATTGTGTTGTATATTAGAAAGGAATATATAAAATGATACCAATAGTAAATCATTCATTAAAATACAATCCATCATTAGATGGAATTCGTGGTATAGCTATATTAGGAGTATTACTTTTTCATATTTGGCCAGAATATTTTCATTATGGATATGTGGGAGTTGATTTGTTTTTTGTATTATCTGGATATTTAATAACAAATATTATTTATATGAAATTAAATAAAAATAGTTTTAATTTTAAAGAATTTTATAGAAATAGAATAAGAAGAATTTTTCCAGCAGTCATTATTGTTCTTTTATTCACTTTATTTATTGGGTATTTATTTTTATTTCCGAGTGAATTGAAAGAGTTAGGACATCATGTCAAATCATCAGCATTTTTTTATGAAAATTTTAGACTTATTAATGAAGTAGGATATTGGGATAAAGCAGCTCAATTAAAACCATTGCTTCATTTTTGGTCGCTTTCTGTAGAAGAACAATTTTATATTTTTTGGCCTTTTATTATATATTTAATTTATAAATTTAGGTTAAATTTGGTATATTCTCTTTTGGTGTTATTTGTAATTTCTCTTTTAGTGAGATTTTTTTTAGATATTGATACTTTTTATCATTCATTTGCTAGATTTTGGGAATTAATTTTAGGTGGATTGCTATATGCAATAAGCAGTAAATATAATTATGAGATTTCTAAAAATAATATAATTTTATCAAATAGAATTTTAGTGTTTTTGGGTCTTGTTAGTTTTCCTTTATATCTTTGGCATTATGTGATTATTAGTTATATGTATATATTTGGATTAAATGTTCAAAAATATGGTGTAATTATAATTATTGTAAGTATTAGTTTATCTTATTTAGTTTATAAGTATGTAGAGTTATATTTTAGAAAACAAAATAGTTATAAAATTGCATTGGGGTTGTTTATTGTCTTATTTTTTATAGGTATGGTAGGAGATTATATTTATAAAAAAAATGGATTACCAAATAGAAGTCATTTGGTAGATAATAGTAAATGGCAAAAACAATTTATCAGAGAACCTGCAAAAAATAAAAAAGGTATTATTTTAACTAAAAAAATATTAGGATATATTCCAAATAATGATTATATTAAATCAACTTCTACTGATGTATCTAAAAAATATATAGCAATAATTGGTGATTCTCATGCACATACATCATATCCTGGATTTGTAAAACTTGCTAAAAAATATGAATATGAAGCGTTATTAGTTTCTAATTCATCTTGTCCACCATATATAGGGGGGGCAATGGGTAAAAATTTAAAAGATTTAAAACAATGTCAAAGAAAAATAGACAATATTTATAAAATTTTAAATAGTCAATTAAAAATAGAAAAAATAATATTTGTTACAAGAGCGACATGTTATATGGAAGGTTTGGGATATGGTGTTATAGATGGAGGAAATAAAAAACCATATTCAGGTAGTAAATTTAAAGAATACTTTACAGATAAAAAGAATTGGCATCAAAAAAAGCAATTTTTAAATAATATTGAAAATGAATTTAAAGTTTATAATAATTCAAAAAAACAATTTTATTATGTATTAGAAGATCCAGAACTTGGTTTTGATCCTAAAAACTGCATGTTAAGACCATTTAATATTTTTCCTTCAACTTGCAGAATAAAAAAAGAAGATTTTTTAAATAGACAAAAAGAGTATAGAAAGTTTGTATATAAAATATCTAAAAAGTATAAAAATATAACTATATTAGATCCAAAAGATTTATATTGTGATGATAAGTATTGTTATGCAGTTAAAGATGGGAAAATGCTTTATGCAGATGATGATCATCATAGTGTAAATGGTAGTATCATTCAAGCTAAATATTTTGAAGACAAGGTTTTTAATGATAAATAAACTAAAACCAAAAAGTGAATTTAGTAAAAATGTATTAACTCTAATGACGGGCACTACTATTGCGCAGGTAATACCTATAGCTATAAGTCCTATTCTTACGAGGTTATATACTCCTGAGGATTTTGGAGTATTGGCTTTATTTGTGGCTATTACTTCTATATTTGGATCTATTGCAAACGGACGATATGAACTTGCTATAATGCTTCCAAAAAAAGATGAAGATGCTATTAATATTTTTGCTTTAGGATTTATAATAGTATCTGTTTTATCTTTATTTTTATTATTTGTAGTGATTATATTTCACGATTATATTTTAGATTTACTAAATAATAAAGAGATAAGTCCATGGTTATATTTTGTTCCAGTATCAGTTTTTTTTATGGGACTGTTTAATATTTTAAACTATTTTAACAATCGTAAAAAACAGTATAAAGATTTAGCAAAAGCCACTATTATAAAATCTATAGTAACAGCTATAGTTCAATTTAGTTTAGGATTTTTCAAAGCTGGAGTGACAGGGCTTATTAGTGGGCAGTTAGCTTCATCTTTTTTTGCAAATATGAAGTTACTAAAAAATATTTTAGATGATAAAAAACTTGTATTAAAAATAAATAAATTAAAAATGCTAGCTTTAGCAAAAAGATATAAAGATTTTCCAAAGTTTACCCTATGGGCAGGACTATTAAATACTTCATCAACTCATCTAACAAATATACTTATATCTTCATTGTTTTCTATAAAAACACTTGGATTTTATAGTCTTTCTCAGAGACTTTTAGCTATGCCATCTTCTTTAATTGGTGGTTCCATTGGTCAAGTATTATTCCAGCAAGCAACAGAAGAAAAACATAAAACAGGATATATTGATAAATCATTTAAAAGCGTATTAAAAAAGTTAGTTCTTATTAGTTTACCATCATTTTTTATTTTATTTTTTATTGTTGAAGATTTATTTGCTTTTGTATTTGGTGAAGAATGGAGAATTGCAGGATACTATGCAAAGATATTGATACCATTATTTGCTATAAGTTTTATAGTAAGTCCATTAACTATATTAAATCAAGTAAATCTTAAAAATAAACTAGGTATGCAGTGGCAAATTGGATTATTAAGTTTATATATGATAATTTTATATATATCAGATATAGTCGATTTGAGTTTTGTAAAAACTTTATATAGTATTGTTATTATTATATCAAGTTATTACCTATTCTTTTTATATTTAATTTATAATCATGCGAGGAAAAGAAATGAAAAAATATTTCAAAATAAGTAATTATATAAATTTTATAATAAATAAAATTTACTTATTGCTATTACCGCTCATTAGAAAATGGGAACAAAAATATTATGAGAAATATAGTAATCAAGCATTAAAATATCAGCCTGTTTTTATAATAGGGGCTCCAAGAACTGGATCTACTATACTTTATCAAACACTTACAAATCAATTAGATGTATTATATATAGATAATCTTACATGTAGATTTGATAAAACTCTATTTTTTGGATTTTGGTTAAGTGATAAGATATTTCAACAAAAAGCACATAATTGTTTCAAATCAAATCATGGAGATACTTCAAAATGTGGACCTCATGCTCCAAGTGAATGTGGAAGTTTTTGGTATAGATGGTTGCCTACTGATAGGCATTTTATAGACTATGATGATATAACTTATGAAATGATTGAAGAAATAAGAAAAGAGATAACTACAGTTATAAACTATTTTGATAAGCCTATAGTTTTTAAAAATTTGAATGCTGGTCAAAGGTTAAGGCTACTTAAAAAATGTTTTCCTGATGCAAAATTTATATTTATAAAAAGAGAGCCTTTATTTACTGCTCAGTCAATATTAAAAGCAAAAAGAAAAGTTGGTATAAAAGATAATGATTTTTGGTCAGTAATGCCTAAAAATATTAAAGAATTAAAAAAATTAGATAGTTATGAACAGATCATTAAACAAATATTTTATATTGAAAAACAAATAGTAGAAGATAAAAATTTATTTAATGAGAACTCTTTTTTAATTTTAAATTATCAACAACTTGGAAACAATTTTAATGATGTTTTCAATAGTTGTCAAAATTTTTTAGGAGTTAAAATGAAAGATATATTTCAAGAAGCAGATATAAAATTAACTGAAAAAATTTCTTTAGATGATGAAGAAGTTACAAAATTTCAAAATGAAATAAATAAATTAGATTGGAAAAATTATTATGACAAATAAAGAAAAATATAAAGAGTTTTGTAAGAAAGAAAGAAATATACCTATTTTTAGTAAAGATTGGTGGCTTGATAGTGTATGTGGGTATAATAATTGGGATGTGATTATTATAGAAAAAGGTGGTAATATTATGGCTACTATGCCGTATTATTTAAGAGATGGAAAATTTGGAACTAAAATTATAAGTAATCCTATTTTAACTCAAACATTAGGAATCTATTTTAAATATCCACCTAAACAAAAATATTATAAAAAACTCTCTTTTGAGAAAGAGATGATAGAAAAAATTTTAGAAAAATTACCAAATTTTGATAGTTTTTCTATGTCATTTAATTATAATTATACTAACTTATTGCCATTTTATTGGAAAGGTTTTAAAAATAAAGTAAATTATACTTATATTATAAAAGATATAACTATAAAAGAATTATCTGAAAACTTTGAAACTGATATAAGAAGAAGAAGAAGAAAGGCATATGAAACTGGGATAGTAGTGTATGAAAGTGAAGATATAAAAAAATTTTATGAACTAAATGAGATGACATTTACTAGACAAAATAGAACTATACCATATAATTTTGAATTTATAGAAAATTTATATAAAAAATGTAAAGAAAATAATGCTTGTAAAATGTATTTTGCAAAAGATAAAAATAATAATATAATTGCTGGAAATTTTTTAGTTTATGATGAAGTTACGGTGTATTATCTTATGGGAGGGATAGACCCAACTTATAAAGATATGGGTGGTATGGATGTAGTTCAGTATGAGTCTATAAAATTTGCTTTGGAAAATAATAAAGTTTTTGATTTTGAAGGTAGTATGGTTGAGAGCATAGAAAAATATTTTAGAAGTTTTGGGGCTATTCAAACTCCATATTATAGTATAAGCAAAACAAATTCTAAACTATTAAAAATTAGAGATTTTGTAAGAGATATAGTAAAATAAAAGAGATAACAAATATGAATAACCAAAATATAATAGTATATGAAAATGGTGAGATAGAACTTAAAATATCAGTTGAAAATGAAACTATTTGGCTTAGTCAAGTTCAAATAGCTAATTTATTTGAAACAAGTACAGACAATGTTAGTTTACATTTAAAAAATATATATAAAGAAAAAGAATTAGATGAGAAATCAACTACCGAGGATTTCTCGGTAGTTCGTCAAGAAGGAAAAAGAAAGGTAACAAGGACTATTAAGCATTATAATCTTGATGCTATTATTTCTGTTGGATATAGAGTTAATTCACATAAAGCAACACATTTTCGACAGTGGGCTACACAGGTATTAAAGCAATATATTTATAATGGATATACTGTAAATACCCATAAAATCACTGAACAAAGATTATTAAATTTAGAAAATGATATGCAAGTTGTAAAATCTAAAATAAAAAATAATGAGTTAGAACTAAAACAAGGCATATTCTACAATGGACAAATATGGGATGCTTATATATTTGTAAATGATTTATTAAAAAGTGCTAAAAAAGATATAGTATTGATAGATAATTATATAGATGATACAGTTTTAACACTTTTTAGTAAATATACTAATCTAAATTTTACAATTATTACACAAAAGATATCTAAGCAGTTGCAACTTGATATAGATAAATATAATAAACAATATGATAATCTTACCATAAAATTATCAAATAAGTATCATGAGAACCACTTGCAAATTCAATATCAACAAAAGAGTCTAAATAGCTCATATGGTATTAAGATATAAAAGAATCTTTTTTTAAAACAATATTGTAAATATTTTATCTTAATTTTTCATAAAATATAAA
>Ga0256837_1002535_pt1 | contig 11253 bp, 11 predicted proteins | sample 4562384metaG_FD_185976 | JGI IMG/M metagenome (GOLD analysis project Ga0256837, IMG submission 185976) | Hydrothermal vent microbial communities from Guaymas Basin, Mexico - 4561-384 | ecosystem: Environmental > Aquatic > Marine > Hydrothermal vents | place: Mexico: Guaymas Basin | collected... | reverse complement strand
TTTAATGAATTTTTATTTTTTAAAATAGTTATTTTGTCATTGTCCATTTGTGAAAATATAAGATAGTTTTTATATAGTTTAATCCCAACATTTTTTGAATCTGTATTAAAAACTTGTAGAGGTTCTAAATCTCTATCTAAAATATTTACACTTTTAGAATCATAGTTAGCAACAGCTATAAATTTTTTAGATATAACGAATCCTATAGCACTTTTACTTGTTTTATACTCACTTAAAACCTTTTCAGTTTGAGGGTCAAATTTTACAATATATCCATCACGACTTATAGCATAAGCATCATCTTCATAAAACTTTACAACTCCGTGATTCATATTGTGCATACCAGCTATGTGGTTTGTAACAACTCCATTGTTTACAACTGCTAGTGAACTATCTTCCCTTTCAACTATAAAAATCTTTTCAGTAGCATATAGGTTTATAAATATAAAACTAAATAGTATAGTTTTAAATAGTAGTTTATCTATCATAGTTTTTTTCTCTTTCCTCTTTAGTTAAGTAACAAGATGGATCTTCTTCCCATAAATCACCACTTACAGCATAAGCTCTAGCTCTTGAGCCACCATTACATATAGTTAATTGGTTACAATCTTTACAAATCCCACCAATATAATTTCTTGGGTATTCTCTTAGTTTATCTAATAGTTGATTCTTTTGCCAAATATCTTGAAAATTATCTTTAAGTATATTGCCAACTATAAGTGGGAAAAAAGGGTCAGGTTTTACATCTCCCTCACTGTTTATGTTTACAAGTTTTCTTCCAGCACTGTTTCCACCCCATTTAAGTAGTCTGTCTCTTATCTCATCTTTAAATTGTGGGTATCTTTTTGAAAACTCATCTAAAAAGAGTATAGAATCTTGCTCCATATTTCCAGTTACTATCTCAATGTCTTTTTTAGTTTCAAAATAGTTAAATGCTTTGTTTAGTATGTAATTAACCGATTCTCTTCTTTGCTCTTTTGTTAAATCCATCTTTATATTTTCTAAACCTCTACCTGAATAAACTAAGTGAGATATGTAAATTTTAGATATATTGTGCCTCTCAGCTAGTTCAAAAATATACTCAAGTGAGTTTATAGTTTTGTTTGTAAGTGTAAACCTAATCCCAACTTTAGCACCATAAGAGTTAGCTAGATTTATAGCTTTTAAAGATTCTTTAAATGAGCCTTTTAAACCTCTAAAATAGTCGTGAGTTTCCTCATCTCCATCTATACTTATACCTATGTAGTTAAAAGATTCTACGATTCTTTTAATGTTACCCTTTGTAAAGTATAGACCATTACTAGATAAGTAGGTGATTATTTTATGCTCTTTACAAAAGTTTGCTATCTCAAATATATCTTTTCTAGTAAGTGGCTCACCACCAGAAAATATAATAAATTTAATCCCACTCTCTTTCATCTCTAGTATAGTTTTCTTAATCTGAGTAGTTGAGAGTGTATCTGTCTCATCTAAAGTTGATTTTGAATAACAATGTAAGCAAGATAGGTTACATCTGTTTGTAAGATTCCAAATAGCGATAGAACCATTTAAAGTTCGAGATGGTTTGTTGTTTATTACTGATGATATTAGGTTTGATAATCTAAACAACTAATTACCTTTTTGTTTAAGAATGTAGTCTGTAATTGAGTTTAACTCTTCTTCTGTTAAGTTAAATTGTGTCATAACTGTTCTTTTATATCCAAAAGATTTATACATAGATTTTGGTGAAATAATATAAGCCTTTATATTCTCTTTTGTTCTTGTTTGTGCGATTTGTTTAAATGATGGAGCAAATGCCATAGCAGTTTGATGGTGGCAACCCCAACAGTAAGTCTCAAAAACTTTTTTTCCGTCTAAAGAGTTTGAAGATAAAATAGAAAAAAATAGAGTAAAAACTAGAAAATATCTCTTCATTTAATAAACCTTTTTTGTTAAAATGGATTTTAGCAAAAAATCTATTTATTAAACTTAGAAATAATAGTTACTTTTTAAGTCCTATGTAAATATGATGAAATTTTCAAAAAAGTTTAATTTATATTTTTTCTTTAAATAAATATGAAATGAGGGGTTTGGACTTTAGTACAACAAGAGAATTGGACTAAAGTTCAAGCCCTAAAATATAGTTTTATTTATCTAATTAAGCCCCTGGAACATTTTGTCTGTGTTCAATAGAGTAAGTAAAAGTTGGAGTGATAATTCCCTCTATATACTTAATGAAATTACCAGTTTTAGCATCATAGATTCCAATTCTGTTACAGTTCCATTCTGAAATCATAATCCATTTACCATGGTTAGCAGGTTCAGGATGTAGGATTCTAGGAATTACCTCTTTACCTTTTCTATTTGTTATAGTTGGTATGTTCCACTCATAAAGCACTTTATTTGTTTTAGCATCTACTATTGTCCCTTTAGATGTTCCAACTGTTAAAACTCTATCTAGTTTTAGTGTTTGTTTATTTACAAGGTGGATTTTGTTCCAATTTTCTGAACCACCAACTACATTGTCTGCCCAAATATATGGAGTGCTATCAGCTGTACTTATGAATAATCCAGCACCACTTGTTGGAATTCTTTTTATAATTTTAAATTTATCATCCCAAATTGTAACTTCACCTAAATTCATATTTACAGTAGCATTTAGTTGTTGTTTTAATTTTTTGTTATACCAAGAAGCACCTTGACCTAGGTGTGGTTTAGATGATGGTGTTGTGTATATTTTTTTAATTAATTTTTTTGTTTTAAAATCTATAACACCTATAAGGTCTGAACCTTGAGAAGCAATAAAAAGGTATCTCCCTTCATCTTTTCCTTTGTTTAAAAAACCATTATGGATATTTTTTCCAATATTTGAGATAATTCCAACAACAGGGTATCCACTTTTATAGTAGTCTATGATGTAAACACGACCAGCATCTTTTAAAGCGATAGCAAAGTATGGTCCATAAGGTGTATCCCACACACCAGCAACTCTTGAATTTGATACTTTGTCATTAAAGTTTGTAACATTGGCAGTTGGATAAACTTTTAATGGTTCTAGTGTAAGAGCATTTAAAAGAACAGCTCCACTAGGTAAATAGTTTCCTGCCATTAAGTAAAGACCATTTGGTGAAACTGCTAAACCTCTTGAATTTGTACCAACTTGTACTTCTGCTATTTTTTGTTGATGAGGTGAGTTTAAGTCAAACATCGTTAATAAACCTGAACGAGATATAGAGTAAGCATAACGGGAAAGTTTTTTGTTTGTTACTGTTATATGAACAGCAAATCCAGCAGAGTGTTTAGATAGAATCTTACCAGTAGTCCCATCTATAAAAGCTACTCTTTCAGCATCTCTTTCTGTTACAAAACATATATCTGTTGTTTTTTTTACATCTGTTGGTTTAGCATATTTTTTTAAAAATTCTACTCTGTTGTTTAGTTTTCTCCATGTAGATTTAACAGTATCTAGTGAAAGAACAGTATTTTGCTTAACTTTAAAATGTTGTAGGTAATCAACCATTTTCAAAGCATCTGCTTGAGAAAATTTATCTTTAAAAGCAGGCATTCTAATATATGAAGCACCATTTAAAATAATATCGGCAAGATGATTAGCATTTTTTTTACTAATAATAGAAGGTCTAAGGTCAGCACCAATACCACCAGCATGGTTTGAACCATGACACATTTTACACTCTTGTTCAAATACTTTTTTAACATCCATATTTGAAACGTCTCCAAATAGATTTATAGTTAATATGGAAAGAAAGAAGATAATAAATTTAGTAGTTTTCATAACTTATCCTTTTAGTTGCTTAGTGTAGTTTAGTATAATTAATATAAATTTATGGTTATTATGAAATTTCAAGCTTAAGATAAGTTATATTTATTATAATTATCAAACAAATTTAATAAAAGGTTATACTATGTCAAATATTCCAAGTGAAGCTACAAAAATAGAAGTTGCTGGTGCAACAGTTGATTTTTTTAAATTAGCAAAAGATGGTATTAGTACTTACTACTTCGATACTTCTGCTGAGGGTCCTCCACATCCAATGGTTAATGCTATGAGTGGTTTAAAGCTTATTAAAAATACAGATGATGTTTTAGTTATGATTAACCATAAAGCACCAGGTGGTCTTTTTGCGAAACTTGAAGCTGATGTTAGTAATAGTGTTGAAGAGATAGAAGGTGGTTTAGTTAAAGTTACATTTAGAAGTGTTAAAGCAGATGTTAATTCTGATTTAACTCAATCATCTTGTCACGGTTAATAGTTTAAACTATGACACCAATTTCGCAGGATTTTGCTCCTCCGTTTAAACTAATAGCTCCCTTCTTTATATTGGGGAGTTTTTTCTATCTTATAACTGCTCTTTTCCTTTTCTCTTTTGATATTTCTGATTTATCATTTTTAAATCCACATGTTATAGGTTTTACACACCTTTTTTTACTAGGGTTTGTTATGATGATTATCTTTGGGGCGATGGCGCAACTTGTACCTGTTGTACTTGAAGTGGGGCATTTTGGTGTAGAACTATTTTACTCCATCTGGCCATTACTTCTTATAGGTACAGTTTTAATGGTATTTGGATTCTTATATTCTCCTCAACTTTTACCTTATGGTGGGGTTGTTGTACTTATATCTATGATGATATTTGTTATGGAGATATTTATGACTATCTCTAAAGTGAAAAAATTAACCTTAGTTATGAGTAGTGTTCTTATCTCAAATACATTTTTATTTTTTGGAATTATTTTTGGTTTACTTATGGCACTATCTTATGCTGGGACAATCTCTATAGATATAGCTTCACTTTTAAAAGGGCATATTTATATGGTTATAGGTGGTTATATAAGTATAACTATTATGGGTTTATCTATTGTTCTTGTACCTATGTTTACTTTGTCGCATAGTTTCTCTATGAGACCACTTGAAATCTCTATTTATACTATGAGTGTAGCAGTTATTTCAGTTGTGATTGGAACTTTTTTTAAGATAATGTTTTTAGAGTATATTGGTTATATTTTATCAGTTGTTGCTATGTTGTCTTACTTTTATATAATCTATATTATTTATAAAACTAGACCTAGAAAAGAGAATGATGTTTATGCTATATCTTTAATGTTCTCATATATATCTTTGCTTGTTGCTTTAGCATTGGGTATATCATATCTTATAATTGGTGGGGAAAATATACTTTTAGCTAGCGGTTGGTTAATGTTTTATGGATTTTTTGCTTTTTTAATAACAGGGCATATATATAAAATTATCCCATTTTTAGTATGGTTTGAAAGATTCTCACCACTTGTAGGAAAACAAAAAGTACCAATGTTAGCAGATATGGTTCCATATAAAAGCTCACAAGCTCAGTTTATTTTTTCAGTTGTTGGTGTTGTTTTAGTAACATTAGCATTACTTACTCAAAACAGTATGCTTATAGGTGCTGGAGCATCATTTTTAGTTGTAGGTGCTTTGGCATTTATAAGAAGTGTTTTTTATATGATAAATTTTAAATAAGGAAAAAATTATGTATACAAAAGAGGAACTATTTTTAGCAATTTCAACTGTTGTTGACCCTGAAGTTGGGTTTAATCTTGTAGAAATGGGGCTTATTTATGATGCTGAGTGTGATGATGAGGGTAATGTAAAAGTTACTATGACTCTATCTACAAAAGCTTGTCCACTTCATCAGATGATTATTCAGTGGGTTAAAGAGGCTGTTGAAAAGGTATCTAATATTAAAAGTGTAGAGGTTGAAGTTGTTTGGGAACCGGTTTGGAATATCTCAATGGCTGACGATAATGTTAAAAAAGCATTAGGTGGCATGTAAATAATGTTTTAAGTAAGATAGTTAAATTACGCTATCTTACTTATTTTATATCATTAAGGCTATATTTTCATATTCATTTACTTCATTTAGTAGAATCTTTAACTCTTTAGAATAAACTTTTAGAGTGACAGCATATTTTTTAAGTTCTTTTTTTTCAATTTCATCTATAAACTGTAAAGTTAGTTCATATAGATGATTCGCTCCAATGTTGAAACATACACTAGATATATCTCTAAGTACATGAGTAGCTTCTTCTAGCTTTTTTTCTCTAAGCAGTCTATGTACCCATAAGTCTGATTTTGAATAATTAGAGATAAATTCTGTTAAAATTTCTTTATAAAAATTGTAGTCATCACCACATACTTTTAAACCATGTTTAGAATCTAAAATTACATTTTCTAGTATATATTCTTCTTTTTCTTTTTCTTTTTCTATTTCTTTTTCTATTACAACCTCTTCTAATTCAATATTAGTATAAGCATAAAAAATATTATAAAGAGAATCTAAATTTATTGGTTTTTCAAGATGATTTTCCATCCCAGCTTCATTCATCTTTCTAACATCATCAATAGAAGTATCACCACTTAAAGCAATAACAGCAATATGGTCATATCTAGGATTTTTTCTAATAGCAATAGTTGCTTTAAAGCCATCAACTCTAGGCATATGCGCATCCATAAGTACAAGTGTAAAGTCTTGGTCTTCTTCTAAAATATCTAAGGCTATTTGACCATCATCTGCTATAACAATTTTCATACCACTGTCTGCTAGTAAACTTGTAAGTACTTTTTGATTTATAAGGTTATCTTCTGCTACTAAGATTCTCATTCCACTAAAAGTTTTAAAATTATCTTTTACTATTTTTTCATGTGGTGGAACTTCTCTTTTTACTCTGTTTATCTCTTTCTTTTCTTCAACAGGAACATATTTCTCTTTTATAACTTTTTTTTGTTCCTCTACTTTTTGTTTTTCTTTATCTAAAGTTTTTTGTTTTTCATTTTCTAACTCTTGTATATATTCATCTTCATAAGGGTCATGAACTAGGTTTACCTTCATTAGTTCAAGCTCATCTCTATCTCTTTTTTTATTGCGTAATTTAATTATAAAAAATGCTAAAATAGATAATATCACTAAAGTAATAAGTATATATAAGTTAGTATTAACCATTAATAATTCCTAAAAGTAATTTTTAATTGTGATTATATCAAAAAATTTATGATAGAAAAAGTGATAGATAAAATTATTTTATATCTAATTTCTAGTTATTTGCTTCTTTTTATTCTATCTGTGCTATTATTTGCCCATATTGAACTAGGTGAGAAAATGAAAAATTATATAAAAAAACAGATAGAAGAATCTTACAAAACAAAAAAACTAATTTTTGAAAATGATAATTTAATAGAAAAAATTGAAAAACTTTCAAAGCTTTGTGTAGAGCTATACAAAGGCGATAAAAAGACGATTTTAGCCGGTAATGGTGGTAGTGCTGCTGATGCTCAACATATTGCTGCTGAACTTGTTGGTCGTTATGGGTTTGACAGACCATCAATCCCATCATTAGCACTTACAACTGACACCTCTAACCTTACAGCGATAGGGAATGATTATGGTTATGACAAAATCTTTTCTCGTCAATTGGAGGGAATGGGGCAAAGTGGAGATATATTTATAGGAATCTCTACATCTGGAAACTCTCAAAATCTCATTAATGCTTTTGAGGTTGCTAAAAAGAAAAATATACTGAGTGTGGCATTAGTTGGAAAAGATGGTGGAGAGATGGCTAAGATGGCAGATATAGCTTTAGTTGTACCATCAGATTCTACTCCCCGTATTCAAGAATCTCACATCTTAATTGGGCATATTTTATGTGATATTATAGAGAAAGAGATTTTTGCTGATGGTGTTGGTAATTAGTTTATGAAAAAAGCCCTTTTTCTTGACCGTGATGGTGTTATAAATGTTGAAAAAGATTATCTTTACAAGATAGAAGATTTTGAGTTTATAGATGGAATCTTTGAACTTTGTAGATACTACAAGAAACTTGGTTATTTAATTGTAGTTGTTACCAACCAGTCAGGAATCGCTAGGGGTTACTACTCTGAAGATGATTTTAAAACCTTAACATCTTGGATGTTAGAGAGATTCTTAGATGAAAACATAGAAATAGCTAAAGTTTACTTTTGCCCACACCATCCAGATATTTCAGGAGTTTGCGAGTGTAGAAAACCAAACTCTGGAATGCTTTATGAAGCAGAAAAAGATTTTAATTTAGACCTGAAAAACTCTGTTTTAGTTGGTGATAAAGAGAGAGATATTGAAGCAGGGGTAGGGGCAGGAGTTAAAACAACTTATCTGTTTGATGAGAACAAAAAGATTCTTAACTCAAAAGCTACTAAAATAGTTTCAAAATTGGAAAATATAATGGATGAAAAATGTTAATTTTAAATAGTGGTGGAACTTTTAACAAAAGATACAATAGTAAAAGTGGGGAGCTAGAAGTACCTTTTGATAACTTAGCAATAGAATCTATACTTAAAAATTATCATGATAACTATAATGTTGCTGGTGTTGTTTATAAAGATAGTTTAGAGATGGATGTAAACGACAGAAAGATGCTGACAAATATCATTTTAGAATCTACTGAGAAAGTTTTTATAGTTATACACGGAACAGATACTATGGATGAAACAGCAGAGTTTTTTGATGCTATATTTGATGATATAAAAGTTATTTTAGTTGGAGCTATGAAACCGTTTGAAATAGACAAAGTGGAAGCTAGTTTTAACCTTGGTATGGCACTAGGATTCGCTAATTCTTGTAGTGAGAATGGTGTTTATATCTGTATGAGTGGTTTTGTTAAACCATGGGATAAGATAGTAAAAAATAGAGCGATAGGGAAGTTTGAAATTGTCGAATAAAATAGCTTGTACACATTGCCATTTAGAGTTTAATGAAAATGTGATGATAAAAGATGGTGAACATTATTTTTGTTGTAACGGTTGTCAAGGTGTTTACCATCTTTTAAGTGATGAAGGATTAGATAGTTTTTATGAAAAACTAGGAACGACAACTTTAACTGCTCCTACTGGTCAGTACGAAGATTCTTCTAACTTTAATTCACCAGCATTTTATGATAAGTTTGTAACAGTAGATAGTGATGGTTTTAGTAATGTTTCACTTGTTATAGAGGGAATTCACTGTTCAGCTTGTGTTTGGTTAAATGAGAAAGCTTTACATAAGATGGATGGAATTGTTGAAGCAAGTATAAATTTTACAAACAATAAAGCAATCATAACTTGGTCAGATGATGTTGTAAAACTATCTCAAATTGTAGATATGATTCGTGCTATTGGTTACAACGCTTTCCCTTACGATTCTTCTATTCAAGAGGCTCACGCTAATAAAGAGAGAAAAGACTACTATTTAAGAATGGCAGTTGCTATTTTTTCATCTATGAATGTTATGTGGATAGCAGTTGCTCAATATGCTGGTTATTTTTCTGGAATGACTCAAGATATGAAAACTATACTAAACATAGCAGAGGGTGTTTTAGCTACTCCTGTCCTTTTTTATAGTGGGTGGATATTTTTTAGAGGTGCTTACTATGGTTTAAAAACTAAAGTTATCAATATGGATATTTTAGTTTCAACTGGGGCTTTGTTGACATATATCTACTCAATTTATATAACAATTTTAGAAAGTGGTGAAGCATACTTTGATTCTGTTACTATGATTATATCTTTTGTTTTAGTTGGTAAATTTTTAGAGGTTTTAAGTAAAAAAAGTGCTGCTGATGCTCTTGATATTATTGGTAAAAATATACCGACTGATGTAAACATTATTAAAGATGAAAAAATTATCTCTTGTAAATTGTCTGATGTTATTGTTGGTGATGTTATTGTTGTTTCAACTGGGGAAAAAGTTTTATTTGATGGGGAGATAGTAAATGGTAATGGCTCTTTTGATGAATCTAGTTTAACGGGTGAGAGTGAGCCAATATATAAAGATGTAGGGGATAGTGTTGTAAGTGGAACAGTGTCCATAGATGCTAATGTCCATTATAAGGCTAGTAAAGATTTTGAACACTCTACACTCTCCAATCTAGTTGCATTGTTAGAAACAGCCATAGTAAAAAAACCAAAAATTGAGCAGATGGCAAACAAACTTTCTGAGTATTTTTCATCTACTATTTTATCTTTATCTCTCATAACTTTTATAGCTTGGTATTTTCTTGGTAATGGTTTTGACATCTCTTTTATGGTTGCTATATCTGTTATAGTTATAGCTTGTCCTTGTGCTTTGGCTCTTGCTACACCTGTTGCTACTTTAGTTGGTTTAAGTCTTGGGGCTAAGAGGGGAATCTTGTTTAAAGAGGCTGCTCAACTTGAAACTATGGCTAAAGTTGATACTTTAGTTTTAGATAAAACAGGAACTATAACAGTTGGAAAACCTGAAGTTGTAAATGAGAATCTTTATGGTGATTTTGATAAAAATATATTGTACTCATTAGTAAAATCTTCAAACCATCCAGTCGCTAAGGGAATCTCTAACTATTTAAAACAAGAAGAGGGTATAGGGGAGTATATTTTAGATGAATATACTCAACTATCTGCTCTTGGAATCTCTGCTACATATAATGGTCGTAAAGTTTTAGGTGGAAATTTAAAACTTATGGTTGAAAATGGTTTAAGTAGTGAATTTGTTAGTGATAACACACTTTTTTATTTTAGTATAGATGGTAAAATAGTGGCAATTTATGAACTAAGAGATAAACTAAAAGAGAATGCTAAAGAGTTAGTTAGTAATTTAACTAAAAAAGGTATATCTGTTGTTATGTTGACAGGTGATAACAAATATACAGCTTTAAAAGTGGCTTCTGAAGTTGGGATAACAACTTATGAATCACAACAAACACCAGAAGATAAATCTAACTACATAGAGAACCTTCACTCTCAAGGTAAAACAGTTGTGATGGTTGGTGATGGTGTTAATGATATTTTAGCATTGGCTCAAGCAGATATTGGGATAGTTATGGGGAGTGGGAGCGATATAGCAGTTGATGTTAGTGATGTTATACTTTTAGATGATTCTTTAAGTTCACTAGAAGATTCTTTTAAAATAGCTCGTACAACTTTTGGGCTTATAAAACAGAACCTTTTCATCTCTTTAGTTTACAATGCCATAACAGTTCCTTTAGCAATAGCTGGATTTGTGATTCCTTTAGTTGCTGCTATATCTATGAGTGTAAGTTCATTGTTAGTTGTAGGTAACTCTATGAGAATTAGATATAAATGGGATAAAAACTAGGAGTTTATTTTGGATAATTGGGTAATTGGTATGATGTTGGGTGCTTCTATATTTTTAGGGGCTATCGCTTTGTTCGCTTTTCTTTGGGCTATTAAAAATGGTCAATTTGATGATGAAGAAAAATTTTTAAATGGAGCTA
>Ga0256837_1002534_pt1 | contig 11253 bp, 13 predicted proteins | sample 4562384metaG_FD_185976 | JGI IMG/M metagenome (GOLD analysis project Ga0256837, IMG submission 185976) | Hydrothermal vent microbial communities from Guaymas Basin, Mexico - 4561-384 | ecosystem: Environmental > Aquatic > Marine > Hydrothermal vents | place: Mexico: Guaymas Basin | collected... | reverse complement strand
AAAGTAAAAAAAGTTGTCGTACTAACTCTTCAGGTTTAACTTGAATATCTTTTTTTCTTACTAAACAGTTTATAAAATTAGTTTGTTTTCCTCTTACCTCTTTTTGAAAGATTAGAGATTCTATCTCATCTTGATACTCTTTTTTAAACTGTGTTAGTTTATAGTTTGTATCTTTTAGTATTTCACTTATTTTCATAATTACTCCAAATTTATAATTATTTTTTAATTATTTTTTAATTATTTATCCATGGCTTACAATCATCAATCACTTTATTCAGTAAACCTGCATTCTCTAAAGCATAAAACATAGTTCCTTTTGCCACGGAAAAATCATTTTTTAAATGAGACATATAAGGTTTCGTATTATTTTTCTTCATAAAACTATTTATAAAGTCTTCAAGTTGAAATTTTGGAACTAATAAATTTCTAGCAAATATATTTGCTTCATCTTCAAGTATTTTATTAGAAAAAACAACATTATTTCTTGATGCTTTAAGTAATGGACGATAGTTATTGTTATTAACTACTTGTAAATCTTTATCAAAATCTTGAAAGTGAACACTTTTATCTGTGGAAAAATGTAAAAATATATGACCTAATTCATGAGCTATTGTAAAATCTTCTCGATATTTATATATTTGCTCTTTATAGTTTATGTTCAATCTATTTTGATATAAAAGAGCTTCACCTATCCCATTTATATTATCAACTTTATTAACTTCTATACTAAAAAAATTTGTAATATCATGAATATTTTTCATATAAGGTATATTGTTTTTATAAACATATTCTAATACTTTATTAGAAGTAACAACATCAAAAATAACGTTGAAATTCTCTTCATTTTTAAACAGTTCAATTCTATCAAAAATTGTTTCTAAAAGAGAAGTGTCTAGCACTCTGTTCTCAAATTCTATTTTATAGCGACCATTAATTACACTCTCTAAGAGAGTTTTTAACGATAACATTTTACAATTATGATGTATTTTAATTATACCTAGATGATTTGAAATAATACATTCAAATACTTTAGTCCCATCATTAAGATAAATTTCTAAATTCTTCATTTTACATCCTTGCTTAGGTTTGTATAGTAAAGTTCTTTTTCTATAATCTTTGGAAAATCACTTTGCTTAAAGCTTTCTTTATGTCGAGTTACTATCTCTTATCTCTTCAATAGGTTTGATAAAATTAAAACCTAAATACATCCACATTGTTAGAACATTACATAATGGCTTTAATACAATTTTTTCAATATCAGTTTCTATTAAAAAGTTTGAACAATTTTGATGTAATATTTTTAATACTCCACCCCTAAACTCTCTTTTAAATATTTATGCCCATCAATAAAATTACTATTTTCATATATACATTTAGTTTTAAATCTATCAAATGTATATAAGCTATTAATATTCATTACTCCCCCCTCAAAGCCTCAGCAATCAACTCAATAGGATTTTTAAATATAGTTTCACTCTCAATACCCATAGAGTCATTTATCTGCATACGACAAGCACTACACTCTGCACTAACTATATCTGCTTTTGTCTCTTTTATCATCGCTGCTTTTGGTTTTCCTGCTGCTTGGGCGAAATGGTACTTCTCAGTTTGCATCGTAATTCCACCAAAACCACAACACGCATTTGGGTCACTCATCTCTACTATTTTATAGTTTGTTCTTATTAAACTTCTTGGTTCTTGATGAATTCCTTGCATCTTTTTAGCATGACAAGGGTCGTGATATGTTACTATTTTTGGTACTTTTTTCTTTGATGCTAAAAGTTCCTCTAAATGGGTATGTTTTTGTAGCCACTCTGTTGCCATAAAAACTTTACGCATAACCACTCTTGCTCTTGCTCTCCAATCTGGTTGGTCGTGGAAATAGTGTTCATAGTCAATTTTCAACATAGCCGAACACGTCGCTTCTGGAACTATAATAGCTTCAACATCATTTTCAAAAGTCTCAAAATATCTAATATTTTCTTTTGCATTATAATCAACCGTATCAAAATCACCTGTAAAATATGCAGGAGCAGAACAACATTTTTGAGATTTTGCTAAAAATGCGTCTATCTCAAGAGCCTCTAAAATCTCTAAAAGCCCCTCTCCTACATCTTTATAGTTATAATTTGCTAAACACCCTATAAAAATAGCAACTTTACGTTTACCACCATTATCTATATTTTCTTCATGAGAGTTTAAAAATGATGTTTTACTTAAACTTGGTAAAACTCTATCTGTTTTAACTATTGGAAGGTTTATACGAGATGTCATAGAAGATATATTTTCTTTTATCTTAAAACCACACGTTTGAAATGTCCAGCCCAATTTAAAAGCTATATCATTCATCCAGCGATGACGTAGTAGTAAAAAGAAAGCTTTTTTATACCATGCGATACCAAATTTTTTAGCTATATCCGAACGTACTTGTTCAATAATCATATCAGTAGGAAGAGATTTAGGACACGCTTCTACACACGCTGTACATAAAAAACAAGATTCAAAAATATCTTTAGCATTTGTATCTAACTCTAGTTTCCCATTTTTATATGCACCCAAAAGGTCGATAAAACCACGAGGAGATGTTACCTCATCAGCATTTACATTATGAATAGTACAAACGGGAATACATTTTCCACATTTTACACAATCGTCCATAATCTCATCAAAACTAAAAATATCGTCTAGTCTATTGTTTCCCATCTATCTACACCGTCTTAGAAAAAGTTTTCTTACTAGCACTATGTTTTTTCATATAAGCATCAAAAGGCATAGCGATATTTCTAATAAGTAAAGTACCCGTTTCACTACACTCTATTTTTTCATCATTCATAGTAAGAAGTTCTTCCTCTACAAAAGGTTTTAAAGCCTCTATCGCATCTGCAAAATATGTTTTAAACTCTATATTATAAAGTTTTTCAAATCTTTTTATATCAAGTTTAAAGTTACTCATAAGCTCCATAATCACATATTGACGGATTAAATCATCTTCGCTTAGAACAACACCTCGCTCAAAAGGAAGTTTTCCATCATCAATAGCTTTTTCATACTCTTTCATATCTTTAAAGTTTTGATTGTAACTATCTACACCCTCGCCTATTGATGTAAGACCAACACCTATTAAGTCTGCTCCACCTTTTGTTGTATAGCCTTGAAAGTTTCTATGAAGCTCCCCTTTTTCAATAGCTTTAAAAAGCTCATCTTCAGGTTTTGCAAAGTGATCCATTCCTACCATTTTATAACCGTGAGATGTTAAAAAATCGATAGTATATTGCATAATCTCAAGTTTTACATCTGGAGTTGGAAGAGTTGTTTCATCTATTTTACGCATAGTCTTTTTCATCCAAGGAACGTGAGCATAGTTAAATACTGCAAATCTATCTGGATTAAGTGTCAGTGAAAGTTCTAATGTCTCTTTAAATGTATCTAATGTTTGATATGGAAGTCCGTAGATTAAATCTACATTTACCGATACCATCTTATATTTTCGTGCCAAATCCATAGCACCTTTTGTAACATTGTATGGTTGAACACGATGCACTGCAATCTGCACTTTTTCATTAAAATCTTGAATACCAAAACTCACACGGTTAAAACCAGCTTCGTGCATAACTTTCATCTGTGCTTCATCTATATGGCGTGGGTCTATCTCACACGATATTTCAGCACCCTCTACAAAGTTTGGAAAGTATGATTTGATATTATCAATAATCTCTTTAAGTTGAGGCGCTGTAAAAAAGGTAGGTGTTCCCCCTCCAAAGTGCATCTGAATAACTTCACGTTTACAATCAAGATGTTTTGAAAGAATCTCTAACTCTTTTTTTAAATACTCCATATAACGAAGCATCTTGTCCTCTTTAGAAGTAAAAACAACACTACAACCACAAAAGTAACACGCATTTCTACAAAAAGGAAGGTGAAAGTAAAGGCTTATCGGACGATTTGAGTCTTGAGCCTCCATCTTTTTGATATACGTATCATACTCATAAGCACTACTAAATTCTAATGCAGTTGGGTAACTTGTATAACGCGGTCCGGGTTTTGAGTATTTTAAAAATTTTGAGAAATCCAGCATATTGATAATCCATTTATATTAATTGTCGCGATTATCTCTAAAATAGGCTAATAAACCTATTAAATTAAAATCTATGCTTCAACCCAAGAACAACTTTATCTTCATCAAAATATAAAGAAAATGGATACTTTCTACTATTAATAAAATATCCTGTCGCAAAACCAACTAAAGCACCAACAATAACATCACTCTGCCAATGAGCCTGAGCCTTAACACGTCCAACCATCTGATAAGCTGGAAGTAACCATAAGGCATGTACTGCTGGATAATCCTCTTGATACTCTAAAATATAGGGTGTTACTAAAGCGGTCATTCCAGATACGTGTCCACTAAAAAAACTATCTCCACCCTCTCCCCACTCTGATGGGGTTTGTGCATCACGTGGTCTCTTTCTTCCTGTAATATTCTTTGTAGCTTCTGTTAAAATTCTTACGAATACAGCACTCTCTAAAGCTTTCCACGATGTCATACCCAATCTACTTTCAGTCCCTTCATACATTGTAACAGCTATTATCGTATACACTGAATATTTTGGAACATTATAATGAGCACCCCAAAAACCTGTGTCATCTTTTGTGACTTTGGTATCTAATCTATAAGCTTGTAGAGAGCTGACTAGTATTAAAGCTATGAATAACTTTATTTTTAACATTTATATCCTTTATAGATTTGTTTGGTTTTTCTGGGGTAGTATACTCTTTATCTGCGTGTTATTTCGGGATATTGACTCTAAAACATATATAGGAATAAATATTTTATCTATTTTAATTTTATTAACTTGAGCATCCATTAGTGCATCTAATGTTAATACTGCATAATTTTTACTATTAAGTTCTATCTATCTTCCTTTAGTCCTTTATCTTAGCATTATTTGTATATAATTTAGTTAAAAAAAAGATAAAGAGAGTAGATGGAAAATCCTTTTGAAACAGGACATATTAAAAATTATGTTCTAGCATATAGTAGTGTAGTTGTAATTATGATACTGTTTTTTGTAGCGAGTACACTGTTCCTTGATATTGAACAGCAAGAGCAAAAAGTTTTTGATACCAATATTTCAAGTATTGAAAGTGCAAAAATAATGATGAAAAATATAGTTGAAGTGAATTCTTCTAAGTTTAAACTTATGGATAAAGCTTACTAAACTTTATCCATAAATTTGGTTTATTTTAAAACCAAACTAGGAAAATAGGTATGAAGAGTTATCGCCGTAGTTGCCGATAATTTTTTCATTATTTTATCTATTTTATCCTCTTTATTCCATATAGGATGAGTCACTCCACTTAATTTTAAAACTCTTACTTTTGCATCATAACTAACACCTAAGGCATCCACTAAACCAACCTCTTTTGCTTGTAAAGCTGTAAAAATATGTGCATTTGCAAATTTATCGACATCTTTTATATCTAACTTACGTGCATCAGCTACATCTTTAGTAAACATCTTATAAGTACCATTAATCACTTTATTAAGTTCATCTACTTCATAATCTGCCCATGCTCTATCTGTTGCACCCACCTGTTTATATTTACCTGCTTGAACACTTTGAGTTTTAATCCCTAAAGTATCCATAATACCACTCAAATCTGCACCCTGCATAACAACACCAATACTTCCAACCATAGACCCTGGATTAACGATAATCTCACTAGCCCAAATACTTGCATAATAACTTCCACTTGCGATAGTGCCTCTTGCATAAACAACTACTGGTTTAGCTTTTGTAAGTCTTTTTATAGCATACGCTACCTCAACAGAGGGTGCAACTGCTCCACCGGGAGAATCTACCACAAGTAAAACACCTTTAATACCATCATTTAATCTTGCTTTTTCAATCTGCTCAACAACCTCTGTTACTTCCATAATCGGACCAAAAAGATTTATCTGCTGAAGATTATTTGGTGTTAAGGTCTGTTCACTATCTGGTACAAAAATAAGAAATAATAGTAATAAAAATATCATCGCTTTAAAGTTATTTTGAATAAGTTGTAACATCCACATTATCGGTGAAAAGAGTTTTTTTAGATACGCCATATAAGTTTCCTCATTTATAATTTGGCAAATTATATCAAAAGAGTGTAAAATACCATCATTAAAATATTTAAGGTAATAAATGGATTTTTTATTTAACTCAAACGTACAATTTTTTCTAATGGCATATATTGTTGGTGGTATCCCTTTTGGTCTTTTACTTGCTAAAAGATTTGCTGGTGTAGATGTTAAGTCTAGTGGTTCTGGAAGTATCGGTGCTACTAATGTTTTAAGAGTAGTGAAGGAAAAAAATCCTGAACTTGCAAAAAAACTTGGTGGTGCTACTTTAGCACTTGATGCTTTTAAAGGTGTTTTTGTTCTAGCTATCGCTTACTTTTTTGGTATGAGTGAATCTACTCTTTGGGGTATCGCTGTTTTAGCTGTTATAGGTCACTGTTTTTCTCCTTACTTAAATTTCGAAGGTGGAAAAGGTATAGCCACTGGTATGGGTGTGATGATGTTTATGCTTCCTATTGAGACTATTATCGCTTTAGTTGTTTGGGGTGTTTCGGCTAAAACTATCCGTATCTCTTCAATATCATCTTTACTTGGTGTTTTTTCATTAGGTGTAGCAAGTTTTATTATTCATCCAGATATGTCACATGCTCCTGTGGTTTTAATCATATTTATACTTTTTTATAAACATATCCCAAATATTATTCGTGTAATTAAGGGTGAAGAAAAAAGAGTTATATAGATGACTATATATATAGAAAATCTAAAATTCCAAACTATTATTGGGATTTTAGATTTTGAAAGAGAAAAAGAGCAAGAGCTTATTGTAAATCTTAGAATAGAGTACAACTATCAAGATAAGTTTATAAATTATGCTGAAGTTTCTGAACTTATCAAGATTTATATAAAAAAAAGCAAATTCTTGCTTATAGAAGATGCTCTTTTATCTCTTAGCACTCTTCTTAAAAAAGAGTTCCCTCTTATAGATACTCTCTCTCTTAAAATCACAAAACCATCTATAATGCCCGATTGTATCGTTAGTGTAAGCGAAATTTATAAATTCTAATCTTAATTAAAACTTCATCTTTTTTTAAAGAAAATTGAAAAAAACTTTAAACTAATCTAAAATTATGCTATTATTCCATCAAAATATTTATACATAGGAAACAATTAATGCGCATTCTAATTATAGAAGATGAAGTAACGTTAAACAAAATGCTTGCTGAGGGACTAAAAGAGTTTGGTTACCAAAGTGATGTTGTAGAAACACTGAAAGATGGTGAATACTACCTTGATATTCGTAACTATGATTTAGTATTAATGGATTGGATGCTTCCTGATGGAAATGCAGTTGATATTATAGGTGATATTAAGACTAATACTCCTAAAACTGCAGTAGTTGTTCTTTCAGCTAGAGATGATAATGCTAGTGAAATTGAAGCTCTTAAAGCTGGTGCTGATGATTATATTAGAAAACCATTTGATTTTGATGTTCTAATTGCACGTATCGAAGCACGTTTACGTTTTGGTGGTAGTAATATTATCGAAATCGAAGACTTAATTATCAACCCTGAAGAGGAAAAAATCACTTATAAAGAGAAAGAGATTGAACTTAAAGGTAAACCTTTTGAAGTTCTTACTCATCTTGCTCGTCATAGAGACCAAATCGTTTCTAAAGAGCAACTTCTTGACGCAATTTGGGAAGAACCAGAGTTAGTTACTCCTAACGTAATTGAAGTGGCTATCAATCAGATTAGACAAAAAATGGACAAACCATTAAATATCACAACTATCGAGACTGTTCGTCGTCGTGGTTATAGATTTTGTTTTCCTAAAGAATTAAACTAATCTTCTTTTTTATATCACATTATAATTTTTTATAATGTGATACCCCTCTCAAGGTAATCCAATGCTTTCAAATTTTTCAAAACCCAGTATAAGACGAAACTTCCTAATTCAACTTCTTATCTCACTTGCTTCAATGATTTTTATATTTTCATATTTTTTATATTTTTACATAGAAAAATCTATCTATGATGATAAACGTTTAGAGCTTTTAAGATATGCTAAAAATATTTCAAATAATAAAGCGATAATAGATAAAAATGAATATTTACTAAATGAAAATTTCACTTCCCTCAATGTTGAAATTGTTTATTTAAAACAGATAAAAATGAATATAGATGTTTATATACGTACGGTAGATAGTCATTCTTATTTAACTTTACTCTATCCCTTTAATTTAGATAATAAAAGCTATTTAAAGGTCACAAAAGAGATAACTCAAACACATATATTACTTGAAAAAATATTAAACTATATATTTATTATTAATATCGCTGGGTTTGGTTTAGTTATTCTTTATGCTGTTGCTCTTTCTAAGATGCTGGTTTCCCCTATAAAAACTCTAACTACAAAGCTTTCAAATATGAATGAAAATATTATGAACCCTATTAAAATAGATGAATTACCCCTAGAGTTTCAACCCTTAGGAGTGACTATTAACAGTCTTATTTCACGACTTCAAAACTTTGTGAAATATCAAAAAGAACTCTTTATAGGAACTGCTCACGAACTTAAAACACCTCTTGCAGTTATAAAATTAAAAAATCAAGTGACACTTATTAAAAAAAGAACTCCTGAAGAGTATGTAGATGCACTCAATGTAACAACTAAAACTATTGATGAGATGAATATCATAGTTTCAAGTATTCTCAACATAGGGCGTCAAGAGGGTGCTCAATTGGATAAACCTGTTCAAGTAGATGTTATTCAAGTTTTAAAACAAAAAGCTGATGATTTTAAACTTTTAGCGCTGAGTGATGGAAAAACTTTGGATATTAGTTTTGAGCCTAGTGGTTTTATGGCTACTATACAAGTAACTCTTCTCAATCAGATTATTCAAAACTTTTTACAAAATGCACTTAAATTTACACCTCAAGATAAAAAAATTATATTAAGAAGTTCTCAAGATGATTTTGGACTTCTTATTGAAGTGATAGATGAAGGGTGTGGAATAGATGATAGTGTTGATCTCTTTGCACCATTTAAAAGACAAGGAAATAAGTCTGGTGTTGGATTAGGCTTATTTTTAGCCAAAAGTGCAGCTGATGCTTTAGGTGCAAATATAACTCTACAAAATAGAACTGATGGAATAGATGGAACAGTCGCTTCATTACAATTAAACTCTAAGCTTTCATGTATATTACCACAACATAACTAGAAATTTATGCTATTTAAAATACACTAAAGCTTTATTTAGATATAAATCCGTCAAATAAAATACAAGGTTTTTTGAATGGCTTTACTGATAAACAATGAGTGTATAGCGTGTGATGCATGTCGCGAAGAGTGTCCAACAACAGCAATTGAAGAGGGTGACCCGATTTACTATATCGATCCAGACCGTTGTACAGAGTGTGTAAGCGTTTATGATGAACCAGCTTGTATCTCTGTATGTCCTGTTGATTGTATCATTGGAGATAAAGATAATGTTGAAACTATTGCAGAGTTGCAATTCAAATTTAAAAACTTAGAAGAAGAATAGACCTTTGGCTAAACGAGTTACGGTCATAGATATAGGTTCTAATTCTATTAGAATGGTTGTTTATGAAAAAACTTCTCGTTTTTCATTTCATATACTTCACGAATCTAAAACTAAAGTAAGAATTTCTGAAAATGCCTATACAAATAATGGTAACCTTCAAGAGATTCCTATGCAAAGAACATTTGATGCTCTTTCTGATTTCCTCTCCATAAGTAATGCCCTTAAAGCTCGAAAAATATTGTGTGTTGCTACATCTGCACTAAGAGATGCTCCAAACAAAAAAGAGTTTATCTCCAAAGTTAAAAATAAGTTAAAACTCAATATTAAAATTATAGATGGAGAAAAAGAAGCATATCTTGGTGGTATAGCCTGTGCAAATCTTCTTCCTCCTCAAGATAACGCTTTAAGTATAGATATTGGTGGTGGTTCTACTGAGTTTACTCTTATTCAAGATGATAATGTTTCAAATACTATCTCTTTACAACTTGGAACTATTAGAATAAAAGAACTTTTTCTTGATACAGATAGTTTAGAAAAAGCAAGAGAGTATATAGATACTCAATTAGATGCTATAAGCAGTTTTAATCCATCAACACTCATTGGGATAGGTGGAACTCTTAGAGCTATCTCTAGTGCTATTATGAGTACAAAAAACTATCCCTTAGATAAACTTCATGCTTTTGAATACTCTCCACTAGAACTTAAAGAGTTTATCTCTCAGATTTTAGATACAGATTCTACTACTGAACTTCAACAACTAGGTATTAAAAATAACCGTTTAGATATTATAAAATCAGGTGCTTTAATCTTAGAAAGAGTAATGAACAAGCTTACTCTAAATAATATCATTACAAGTGGTGTAGGAGTAAGAGAGGGTGTGTATCTTTCTGATTTACTACGAAACTCTAAACATAAGTTTCCAAAAAATTATAATACATCAGTACGTTACCTTATAGACTCACATATTGACGATACTAACTATTCAAATCAACTTAATAGTTTAGCAAAAAAACTTTTTGATTTAACAAGTGATTTTTATAATATAGATTTAAAATATAGATATGAGTTAGCTATATCTGCAAAGCTATATCCTGTGGGAAGTAGTGTTCATTTTTATTCTCAAAATAAGCATAGTTACTATCTTATACAAACTGCTTTAGAGTATGGATTTACACATCAACAGATAGTTTTAATATCTACTCTAGCAAAATATGCAAAAAGTAGTCCTGTTTCTCAATCTCATCAAGATAAATATAAAACACTATTACCAGATACAAATACATTACACTATCTTAATTCTATACTTTCTACATCAATAGCATTACTCTCTCATAAACCGAGAAATATTGATTTTGAAGTAGAGTTTGAGAATGGTAGTTTAAATGTTGTTTCTAAGAAAAAATTGTATTTGAGTCGTGAGGCTTTGGGGAAGTTGGAGCTTTTGGATGGGTATACTTTGGAATATAACAGAAAAACAATAGCCCATTCCAATCGTGAACCACCCCGCCCTTAAAGGGTGAGGCTTCCTAGAAACTCTCTAATAATTTAGAGATATTAAGAGGCTTTAACGGTAGTTCCTACCGCATTAAGTATATTTATACTTGCATTATAATCAGCATTTGCTTGATAATTACATTCTTGACAT